>Ga0207712_10000302_pt1 | contig 46123 bp, 42 predicted proteins | sample KBSS44metaG_FD_184402 | JGI IMG/M metagenome (GOLD analysis project Ga0207712, IMG submission 184402) | Switchgrass rhizosphere microbial communities from Kellogg Biological Station, Michigan, USA - KBS S4-4 metaG (SPAdes) (version 2) | ecosystem: Host-associated > Plants > Roots > Rhizosphere...
GTGGCTACTGGGGCGGTCCACCGGTCGTGATCGTCCGGCCCAATCCGCCGCCTCCAAAACCCGGCAAATAACCGCGACGACTGCGACGATTCGGACCGCCGGTTATTGAACGAATCCTTTCGTCTGCCGATCTGCGAGCAGGCGCAGGTGAATTTGGGAGACGGTCTGACCGCCGTCCTTGTCGCAGGTCATCACGCAGCGATAACCGTTGTCGGCGAAGCCTCGCGCCTTGGCCCGTGGTCGCGGCGAGGAGCAGCTTGCCGATGACGGCGGCATCGGCGATGGTGAGATCGTTTAAGGTCGCGGTCGGTTGCTTCGGAATGAACAGCACGTGCGTGATCGTGCGGCCGCCACCGAAAACCAGCAAATAAATTTTGCGACGAAACCGGTTGCGCAACCGTCTGCAATGGAAGTTGCAAACATAAAAGGAAGTCAGTTATGCGCCATGTCGTCGGTTTCCTCGTCTTCTCCGCAAGCGTACTTCTCTGCAGCTGCGCCTTGCCACCGAAGAAATTGCAGGGCAACTTTGCAGACATAAGTCCGAACCAGGCAACTACGAATCAATTCGTCGGCGCATCCGTACGTTGGGGCGGTATCGTGACAGGTGAGCGTCTGACCGATAGCGGCTACTGCCTCGAAGTCGCGTGGTACCCGCTTGATCACCTCACGCTACACCCGGTATCTGAGCAGCGCCGCTCCGTTATCGCTACGCGCCCACGTTTCCTCGCTTGTGGTGGATTGCCGGACAAGGGGGACATCGATCAATCCAACGGCACCGTAACTGCGATCGGTATTGTCCGCGCGGCCAATGTTTACGAGGTTAATCTCTCGTTCTGCGTCGCCAATTCCAAAAACCGATATCCCGTCTACTCGGGCACCATTCACGCCAACAATGACGATGCCTGCGTAGTTTCACTACCCGTGCTGGAAGTGATCGCGATTCATGCTTGGCCGATTCCCCCGAGCAATTCCAAGCCTTTCCGCGCGGCATGCACATTTTGCACATGATTCTTCATCAATCGTGAAGACGCGGTCCGCGGTCGTTGTCAGCCGGAATGGCAATACTTTCTCAGCCCGGCGGCCAATGCATCTGCCGCCCGGCGAGCAGGTGCAGATGGATGTGATAGACGGTCTGACCGCCATCCTTGTTGCAGTTCATCACGCAGCGGTAGCCGTTGTCGGCGAAGCCTTGCGCCTTGGCCCATGAGGTCGCGGCGAGGAGCAGCTTGCCGATGACCGCAGCATCGGCGGCGGTGAGATCGTTCAAGGTCGCGATCGGCTGCTTCGGAATGAACAGTACATGCACGGGCGCCTGTGGATTGATATCGCGGAACGCGAGCACGTCGTCGTCCTCGTAGACGATCTCGGCGGGGATGTCGCGGCGGATGATCTTGTCGAACAGGGTGTCGCCCATTTTCCTCTCCGTTTCAGACCTTCAGTTTTCGATGAGCTGGCGGCCGCCGAACGCATGCGCCAGCGTGCCGCGATCGATGAATTCTAGTTCACCGCCGAGCGGCACGCCGTGCGCGAGGCGCGTGGCGCGCACACCTGCCGCGCGCGCAATCTGGCTGAGCAGGTGCGCGGTCGCCTCGCCTTCGACAGTCGGATTGGTCGCAATGATCAGTTCGCGCACCTCGTTCTCCGCAAGACGTGCGGCGAGCAGATCGATGCCGAGTTCCTTCGGCCCCATGCCGTCGAGCGGCGACAGCCGGCCGAGCAGGACGAAGTAGCGACCGCGATATCCGGTCGCCTGCTCGACGGCGAGCTGGTCGACCGGCGTTTCGACGACACAGAGCAGACTCGGATCGCGCTGCGGACTGGCACAGGTGGAACAGATCGCGTCCTCACTGAACGTACGGCAGCGCGTGCAGTTGCCGATACGCTCGACCGCCGCGGCGAGTCGGTCCGACAATTTCCTTGCGCCGGCGCGATCGCGTTCGAGCACATGGAAGGCCATGCGCTGCGCGGTCTTCGCGCCGACCCCGGGCAGGCAGCGCAGGGCGTCGATCAATTCGTTCAAAAGTGGCGAGGACATGCTTCGAGCAGGAAATCAGAACGGCAGCTTGAACCCCGCCGGCAGATTCATCCCGCCGGCCACCGCGCCCATCCTTTCCTGGCTCGCGGCTGCGACCTTGTTGACCGCATCATTGAACGCCGCGGCGATCAGGTCCTCGGCCATCTCCGGATCCTCGGCCATGACCTTGCGGTCGATCGCGACGCGGCGCACTTCGTGGCGGCCATTCATGGTGACACTGACCATGCCGCCACCGGCCTGACCGGTCACTTCGAGCTTGGCGATTTCTTCCTGCGCACGCTTCAGGTCGTCCTGCATGCGTTGCGCCTGTTGCATCAGTTGCGCCATCGGTCCGCGCATTTCACCACCTCTATGTTCTACCCAAACTCGTTGCTGTTGACTGAAAAGTGCGCCAGAGACGGCCGCTCTTGATCCCGTGCGCTCGGGAATGAGCGCATCAAATAACCGGTTTTACCGATTCTGGAATCAAGCGCGCGTCGAAATCACGCATGAGCGCCTGCACGATCGGATCGTCGTTGAGCGCGCGTTCGGCTGCCTGCTGGCGCGCGTCGCGTGCGCGGCCGGCGGCTTCCGCGGGCGTCTCGGCCTGCTGCGCCGATGCGTTCTTCTCGAAACGCACTTTGACCGCGCGGCCGAGCGCCTGCGCGATTTTCTCTTCCATCGCCGCGACCAGCGGCGGCGCGCTGAAGTGCTCGTGTTCGGGCTTGAGCGAAAGACGCACCACGTTCTGCTCTACCGCGATCAGCGTGCAGTGCTGGGCAAGCATGCCGACCGGGCCTTTCAGGCCGGCCGTTTCGATCAGGCCGAGCCAGTCGTTCGCATCACCTGACCAAGAGTGGGCGCTGGCAGTGATGACAGGTGCGGGAACCACAGTGGCCGCCGCATTCGTGGCTTGGGCATATGCAGGCGACTTTGGTTCGGCGACCCGGGTAGCGCCGCGCTGCGAGTCGCGTTCGAAGTCGACCGCATCGACACGAGGCGCGATGGCCGTTGCGGACGCCGGCGCCGTTGCTCGTGCCGTTCCCGCCGCGGCTGCCGTCGGCGGCGGCGCAAGCGATTGCGCGCCGGCTTCGGCCGGACGAAACGCGAGCATGCGCAGCAAGGCCATCTCGAATCCCGCGCGCGCGGTCGGCGCCAGCGGCAGGTCGCGGCGACCGACGATGGCGAGCTGGTAGTACAACTGTGTTTCCTCGGGCGACAATGCCGTGGCGAGCGCGGCGATGTGCGTCTCGTCGCCCTCCTCGGGCCTCGTATAGTCGCTGACCAGCTGCTTCAACTGCATTCGATGCAAGGCAGCGGCAATCTCGTCGAGCACCTGAGCGAAGTCCGGTGAAAACTCAGCGAGGCGGTCGACTTCCGCCATCAGCGCGGCGCCGTCGCCGGCATGCACCTGTCCGATCAGCGCATGCACCTGACCACGCTCGATCGTACCGAGCATCGCGCGCACTTCGCCGCCGCGCACCGCACCCGCGCCATAGGCAATCGCCTGGTCGAGCAGCGACAAGCCGTCGCGCAGCGAACCGTCGGCACCGCGCGCGAGTTCGGCCAGCGCCTCCGGCTCGAATGCAATCGTTTCGGCTTCGAGAATGCGCCGCATCTGCCCGCTGATCTGCTCGGGCAGCAGGCGCTTGAGGTTGAACTTGAGGCAGCGCGACAGGACGGTCACCGGCAACTTCTGCGGATCGGTCGTCGCGAGCAGGAACTTCACGTGCGGCGGCGGCTCTTCGAGTGTCTTCAGCAGCGCGTTGAATGCCGACTTCGACAGCATGTGCACTTCGTCGATCAGGTAGACCTTGTAGCGCCCACGCGATGGTGTGTACTGAGCGTTCTCGATTACTTCGCGCACGTCGTCGACGCCGGTGTTGCTGGCCGCGTCGATCTCGAGCAGGTCCATGAAGCGACCGGCATCGATGTCGCGGCAGGTCGAGCATTCGCCGCACGGGTCCGAAGACTGCCCCTTTTCGCAGTTCAACGACTTGGCGAAGATGCGCGCGATCGTGGTCTTGCCGACACCACGCGTGCCGGTGAACAGGAAGGCATGGTGCATGCGTCCCGAATCGAGCGCATTGCTGAGCGCGCGCACGACGTGCTCCTGACCGACGAGTTCGGAGAACTTCTTCGGCCGCCACTTGCGTGCGAGGACTTGATAGGACATGCGTTAGTAGATGGCGCCTAGGATCGCATTCGACAAGCGTTGATTGTCGCAAGTTGCTCGTGGCAAGGCAAAAGATTACGAGCAAAGATAAAACGAATGCCGGCTTGCGCCGGCATGAATCTGTTATTGAGAAGTGCGACCGAGGATGGGCGCTTTTTGATCTTCGCGTTCAGGGATGAACGCATTTACGAGAGGGTGGCAGTCCCGCCAGCTGCATCCCGGCACCCGAATCATTCACTACCGTTGCTGCCTTCCGGCCCTGGCGGGGTTTGCAAACTATCGTCGCGAGAGAACCAGCGGGACCGCCATAGAAGTGGCGGAGAGAGCGGGATTCGAACCCGCGAAGCGGGTATAAGCCGCTTACACACTTTCCAGGCGTGCTCCTTCAACCACTCGGACATCTCTCCGCTGGAAAGGCCGCGCAGAATACAGGACGGCGGCCTGGCAAACAAGCAAAGCTACTGCGGCACGGGGAATTGTACGCCCTTCAAACGACCGGCGTATTGTCCGGATGCAGCCATCCCGACTCGCCGTCGGCATAGTGCTCGTTCTTCCAGATCGGCACGCGCTTCTTCACTTCATCGATGATGTAGCGGCAGGCGTCGAACGCCGCGCCGCGATGCGCCGCGCTGACGCCGACCCACACGGCCAGATCGCCGATCGCGAGCGCACCCGCGCGATGCACGCAGCAGGCTTCGACGATGGCGAACTTCTCGCGTGCCTCGCCGATGATGCGCTCGCCCTCGCTCTGTGCCAGCGGCGCATAGGCCTGGTAGTCGAGGCGCTGCACGGCGCGGCCGTCGTTGTGGTCGCGCACCCAGCCCTCGAAGGTCGTGCAAGCGCCTGCGCGCGCATGCACGAGCGAGCGCGCGAGCGCAGCCGGGTCGATCGGTTCGGCGCTGATGCGGAATGCGGTCATCGTCATCCTCCGCTTACCGGAGGAATGAACACGACTTCGTCCCCTTCGTGCAGCGTTTGCCCCCACTGCGCGAAGGCGCCGTTGATCGCAACGCGCAGGCGCTCCTCGCCCATCGTGAAACCGTGTCGCGCGCGCAGTTCGCTGTACAAGCCACGCGCATCGGTGGCAAGCGAGTTGATTTGCTCCGCATCCATGCCGGCGCGATCGCGCAGCGAGGCGAAGTAGAGCACGCGATAGTTCATTTCGTGACCTTTCCAGCCTTCACATTGCGCTTGCCGCCGGACTTCTCGACCAGGCGCAGATCTGCGATGACAATTTCGTGCGACAGCGCCTTGCACATGTCGTAGACGGTCAGCGCGGCGATACTCGCGCCGGTCAGCGCTTCCATCTCGACACCGGTCTTGTGCGAGATCGCCACAGTGCAGCGGATTTCCAGATCGGTGTCGCTGACGAACGCGGCGGTGATGTCGCAGCGTTCGATCGCGAGCGGATGGCAGAACGGGATCAGCTCGTGCGTGCGTTTGGCAGCCAGTGTACCGGCGATGATTGCGGTATCGATCACTGGACCCTTTTTCGCGTGCATGCCGCCGTCGCGCAGTGCCCGCGCGACAGCGGCGGGAAAACGCACCGTAGCCTGCGCAGTCGCAGAGCGCGCACTGACGGCCTTGGCGCCGACATCGACCATGCGCGGACGGTTGTTGGCGTCGACGTGGGTCAGATTATTTTGTTTTGACTTCGGCATACGTACTCAGGAACCCTCGCTCACCCGCCCTTTCGCTCCTGCTTCGCGCGCTCGGCCTCGCGCGCGATGCGCCTACTCGCGCCGTCCATGGCGCTCACCCTTCGGGCCGGCTTCGCCGTTCGGACGCGCTCCTGCGCGCCTCGTCAACACATCGCGCAAGCACTCCGCCTCACCCACCGACGGCGAACATCTCGACGTGCTTCTGCTCGCCGCGCGCGCGCAGTTCCGCGCGCTGCTCGCTGTAGCGATCCGCGCGTTGCGTCCAGCGCTTCGAAATCAAGGCGGCCAGTTCCTCGTCGCTGGCGCCCGCGCGCAGCGGCTCGCGCAGGTCGTAACCCAGGCGCGCAAACAGGCAGGTATACAGTTTCCCATCGGCCGACAGGCGCGCGCGTGAACAGTCGCCGCAGAACGGCTGCGAGACCGAGCTGATGAAGCCCACTTCGCCGCTGCCGTCGGCGAAACGGTAGCGCTCGGCGACCTCGCCGCGGTAGTTCGGCTGCAACGATTCCAGCGGCCAGCGCGCGCCGATGCGCGCGATCAGTTCGGAGCTCGGCACCACCGCATCGCCGCGCCAGTGATTGACCGTGCCGACATCCATGTATTCGATGAAGCGCACGATATGCCGCGTGCCGCGGAAGCGCTCGACCAGGTCGAGCACCTGCGTATCGTTGACGCCGCGCATGACGACGCAATTGAGCTTGATCCCGGCAAAACCCACGCGCTCCGCAGCTTCGATGCCCGTGAGCACTTCGGCGACTTCGCCACGACCACCGGACAGCGTGCGAAAGGTTTCCGCGTCGAGCGTATCGAGCGATACGGTCAGCCGGTGCAGACCGGCGTCGCGCAGTGCCTGCGCGAATTTCGGCAGCAACACGCCGTTGGTCGTCATCGCGATGTCTTCGACGCCGGGGATGCGCGCGAGTTGCTCGATCAGATGCGGCAGGTCGCGGCGCAGCAGCGGCTCGCCGCCGGTCAGGCGCAGCTTGCGCACGCCGAGCGCGACGAACGCATGCGCCAGGCGTTCGATCTCCTCGAAGCGCAGACGCTGATCCTTGCTGAGAAATTCGTAGTCCTGCGCATATTGGTCCTCGGGCATGCAGTACGGACAGCGGAAATTGCAGCGATCGATCACCGAAATGCGCAGGTCGCGCAGCGGGCGTGCCAACGTGTCGCGCGGTGTGGCAGCGCCGCTTGCTGAAACCAGTTCGATCGGAATACTCCTGCTCATCGTCGTGCGTTGCCCATTCAGCCCCCAAGCACAACATCGGGATTCGGCGCCGCCAATGCAAGCCGTTCGCCACCTCGCGCGATGCGATAGCCTCGCGCAGCCAACGCCGCGCCGTCGGCTTCGCTGCCGTAGTGGTAAAGGACAAAGCGAGACCGCAGTGCAGCCGGATACTCGCGCTCGAGATCGTCCACGCCCGTATGCGAGGGATTGCCGACCAGGCCACAGTCGTGCGCGACCGTTTCGCCGTGTGCGGCGTAGCCGGCAAGCATCTCGGGAATCGGCCGCGTGTCGCCGGTCCAGACGAAGCTGCTGCGCAACGCCAGCGCGAACGAAGTCATCGGCATGTGGTGCCGCGTCGGGAACACGTCGAACCAGAGTTGCTCATGCCAGAAGCCGCGCGAGCAGGGCACGAGTTGGTAGCCGTCCCAGAAATTCGCGCCGCCTTCGGCGACGACATCGGGATAGTCGGCAATGCGGCTCTGCAGGTGTGTGATCAGCGCGGCGTGCGTATACAGGCGCACCTTGCCGCGCAACGCGGGGTCGAAATAGGCGCGGTAGAACAGCCGCTCCAGGCCGCCGACATGATCCATGTGCGTGTGCGTGATGTAGACCGCGCGCGGTAGCGCGCCGTAGACCTTCTCGTAGGTCGTCAGTGTCTCCGGACCGCAGTCGATCAGCAGCAGCGGCTCGCCGTCGCGTTCGAGCACGGCGCCGGATGAGCCCAATTCCACCGCCTGTGCCGCGCCGACGCCGAGGAATCGCAAGGACAGATTCATCGATTCGCCCCTCTCTCTTGCGATCCCAGTGTGTTTTCGTAGGCGGCCATTAGCGGCTGCCATACATCACGGCCGAACGCCGCTTCGCCGCTGCTCGCCGCGCCCACCTTGATCAGCGAACGCTTCAGGCGCGACAGGTTGGCGGCCTGCCATGCGCTCTGCGGCGCGCGCAATTCGCCGCGGTCGAAATCGATCAGCCAGACCTTGTGTGCGTCGATCAGCACGTTGTGTGCATTCAAGTCGGCATGGTACACGCCGGCGGCATGCAGGCGCGCGATCGCGGTGCCGACGCGGCCTGCGGTGGCAGCGTCGATGCCACCGTGCTGCGACTGCCAGGCCAGGGTATGCGCATCGGGAATGAAGCGCGTGATCAGGTCGGCGCGGTAATGCGCGCCGCTGCGCCGATAGCGCGCGGCGATTGGCCGCGACACGTCGAAACCGCGCGCGGCGAGATCGTGCAGCAGATGGAACTCGCTGAAGCTGCGCGTGCGCTCGGCGCTGTTCCACAGGTAGCGATCGCCGAGCATGCGCGCGACGAGTCCGCCGCGGCGATAGTGGCGCAACGCCCAGTCGCCATGCGGTGTGTGCGCGAACACGATGCCACCGCGCCCGCCGGGAGCTTCGGTCGCATGATCCTGCGCGCGCCAGAAGCCGGCATCGAACCAGCGCGGATCGAAACGCTCGCCTTGCGCCAGCGCATCCGCATCGAACAGAATCGCGCCGTCGGCGGTATCTTGCCGAACGACTCCGCTAGCACCCGCCCCTGTCATGATTGCCTGACTCGTTTCCTCGCTGAGCCCCGTACCCCAAGTCTAGCAAGCCTGATGCCCGATATCCCCTCCTCGCCGACACGCCCGCCGCAATCGCTCTGTCTTTTGCGCACCTCGGCACTCGGCGATGTCACTCATGTCGTGCCGATCATCCGCACTTTGCAGGCGCAAGCACCGGACAGCAGGCTGACGTGGATCGTCGGTAAGCTCGAGCAAAAACTGATCGGCGATTTGCCCGGCGTCGAATTCCTGATCTTCGACAAGAGCAAGGGCTGGAGCGGCTTGCGCGAACTGCGTGCCCAGCTCGCGGGACGGCGGTTCGATGCCTTGTTGCACATGCAAGTGGCCTTGCGCGCGAACCTGATCAGCGCCTTCGTCCGCGCGCCGTTGCGTATCGGCTACGACCCAGCGCGCGCGAAGGATCTGCATGGCCTGTTCGTCAATCGCCGCATTGCTGCGCGCAGCGGTGAGCATGTGCTCGATGCGATGGCGAGTTTTCTCGAACCGCTGGGCTTGAGGCAGACGCAGGTACGCTGGGACATTCCGATTCCGGATTCGGCGACGGAGTTTGCCGAAACGCATCTCCCCGGTGAAGCGAAGACGCTGCTCGTCAGTCCGTGTTCGAGCCATGTCGTGCGCAACTGGCTGCCAGAACGCTACGCTGCCGTGATCGATCATGCCGCGACGCAAGGCTGGCGCGTCGCGCTCTGCGGCGGCCCGAGCGCGTTCGAACGCGAGTTCGGCGATGACCTCCTCGCGAAGTGCGTGAGCAAGCCGCTGGACCTGATCGGCCGCGACACGCTCAAGCAATTCCTCGCCTTATGCCGCAGAGCGCAGCTGGTGCTCACGCCCGATTCGGGACCGATGCACATGGCCAACGCAGCCGGCGCCAAGGTGCTCGGCCTGCACGCGGCGAGCAATCCGAACCGTTCCGGGCCCTACTCCGACCGCCGCTGGTGCGTCGACCGCTACGATGCTGCCGCGCGTAAATACAAAGGCAAGCCTGCTGCGGATCTGCCCTGGGGCACGAAAATCGAATACTCCGGCGTGACGGAACTGATCGAAACCGAAGCGGTGATCGAGCGCTTTGATGCGTTCGCATCCCGCCTATCCGCAACGAACGGCGACGCGCGGATAGCGTAAGTCTCGCCGTTACGCCTTCGCGGTGTAGTCCTGATACGACTTCTCTTCGATCAGCTTCGAACCGAGCTTGAGGTTGATCGCTTTTTTTAACGCGGCGCGCTCGTCGTTGCGGAAATACACGGCGCGCGCCAGCTCGATGAATTCCGCGTCGAACGCCTGCGCCTTTTCCTTGAGGCGGATGTCATCCTCGATCTTCCACAGCGTCTCGTTAACGGCTTTCAATTGCGCGCGTTCGACCGAGATGTCTGTGGCGGACGCCGGATGCGCAGCCCAGGTCGTGTTGAGCAGATCCAGCTCGGTGCGCACGTTGGCGAGCTTGGCGGCATCGCGGATGTGCACGGCCTTGATTTCGAGGATGGTGATCTTGTCGATCAGTTCGCCGTAGGAGATCGGGGTGAGGAGTTCGGACATGGGGTTGGAGTGGTGGCGAAAACTGGATTCTAGCTGATGGGGCTTGTTTGCTGAGCCATTCGGAAACGCGACGGCGACCTGACAACGTCATCGGGGTGGGATTGCTCGTCTCATCCTGAGACTCGCCCTCCGCGCTTGCGCGCTACGGGCCAGCCTTCGGCTGTCCAAAATCGCTCCCGGCGATTTTGTCACTGCGTAGGCAGGATGCCGAAGCGAACATCGGCACAGCCGATGGCCCGAAGGGCGAAGGGCGGGACGTCCTGAGTCAACCGGGTGGGTTCGTCCACTCATCGCTCGCCATCAGAAATGAAAAACGGCCCGCGAGGGGCCGTTTTTCATTTCTGGCGGAGAGGGTGGGATTCGAACCCACGGTGCGCTATGAACGCACGCCTGATTTCGAGTCAGGTACAATCGACCACTCTGCCACCTCTCCGGTGACTTTGATTCGATTCGAATCGAAGGGCGCGCATAATACGGGCCACAGCGCAAAGTTACAACAGCGCGACGCGCGGATCGAAGCGATTTACTCCGTTTGCCCGGCCAACTGACCCATGAATTGCCGATAATAGCGAAGCTCGGCAATCGAGTCGCGGACATCCGACAGCGCCGTGTGCTGCGATTCCTTGGTAAATCCGCGCGCCAACGCCGGCGCCCAGCGTCGCGCCAGTTCCTTGACCGTCGACACGTCGAGATTGCGGTAGTGGAAAAATCGCTCCAGCCGCGGCATCAAGCGATGCAGGAAACGGCGGTCCTGGCAGATCGAATTGCCGCACATCGGCGACTTACCCGCCGGCACCCAGCGGGTGAGGAAATCCATCGTCAGCGCCTCGGCCCGGGCCAAGTCAACGTCCGAGTCGAGCACGCGCTGCCAGAGCCCTGACTTGCCATGTTGGTTGCGATTCCAATCGTCCATCGCCTCCAGCTGGGCAAGCGGATGACGAATGGCGAATTCCGGGCCTTCGCCAAGTATATTCAATGATTTATCGGTAACTATTGTGGCGATTTCGAGAATGGAATCGCGATCCGTATCGAGCCCGGTCATTTCCAGATCGATCCAGATCAGGTTGTCTTCGTGAGGTTGTGCCGCAGTCATGCTCGCATCGCATCGGTTCAAACCCCGACGATAACATTCTCGCCTTGCAGCGCGCAGCCGGAACTTGGACGCCTGGCGATCGCTTATACTTCCCGCCCGCAATCCGGAGAGGTGGCCGAGCGGTTTAAGGCAGCAGTCTTGAAAACTGCCGTGGATGTAAGTCCACCGTGGGTTCGAATCCCACCCTCTCCGCCAGATAAGCAAAACGGCCCACGAGGGGCCGTTTTGCTTATCTGATGGGGAGGATCGGCGGACGAACCCGCCCGGTTCGACAAATTTGTCTGGAACAAATTTGGACAGCCGCAGGCTGGCCCCGCAGCGCGCCGCGCGGAGGGGTGAGGCTCATGGACGAGCCGAACAATCGCACCCCCTCCAGCCGCGAAGCAACCATCAAATCCCCGGCACCTGCGACTCGGTCGCCAGCGGCATCCTTTCCGCCAGCCAGTCGATCAGCGCACGCACCGCCGGCAGCAGTCCGCGCCGTGACGGGAACACGCAATGCACGATACCCTCGGGCGGGCTCCACTCGGGCAGCACGACTTCGAGCTCGCCGGCCGCGACTGCGCGCGTGCACACGCTCTCTGGCAGCAGCGCCACGCCGAGCCCGCGCGCAGCAGACGCAAGCACGAGCGGGAAATCGCCGCACATCACGCGCGGGGAATGGTCGAGGCGGAAGCTCGTGCCGTCGTCCTTGGAGAATTCCCAGGACTGATTCTCCAGCTCGGAGATGCTGATCGTGTCGTACTTGGCCAGGTCCTGCGGATGCTGCGGCCTGCCCTTCTCACGCAGATAGCCGGGGCTGGCGACGAGAAACGAGGAACTGCGCCCGAACGTGCGCAGCACCAAGTCGGCATCGGTGTCGAGCTTGAAGCGCACGCGGATCGCGATGTCGACGCCTTCGTTGATCAGGTCGATGCGCCGGTTGGTCGACATCAACAAAATTCGCACCTGCGGATATTTCTCGCAGAACTCGGGCAGGATTCCGGTCATCACGTTCTGCGTGATCGATACCGGGCAGCTCACGCGCACGATGCCGCGCGGCTCAGTCGTGAGCTGGGCGACGGCGTCCTCGGCCGCCTGCGCCTCGGCGATCACCGTCTGGCAGTGATGATAGAAACGCTGGCCCGCGTCAGTGACCGCGAAGCGTCGCGTCGAGCGCTGCAGCAGACGCACGCCGAGCCGATCCTCGAGCTGCGCGATGCGCCGACTCAGGCGCGACTTGGGGATGTCGAGCGCGCGTCCGGCCGCGGCAAAACCGCCTTTCTCGACCACGATCGAGAAGTAGTAGAGATCGTTCAGATCCTGCATGTCGAACCCTATCGTTCTGAAAACGGAACGCTATAGCTGTTTTTAGCCAGCTTATCATCTCTGGTGTGTAGTATTACATTTCCTCCGTCGCATCGCCCACCCGCGCCATCCCGACCGGACCGATGCCTTGCAAAGAATCCGGAGAACGCCATGAACAACCCGCTGATCCAGTCGATTGAGAAACGCCGTACGCAGTATGCGCTCGGCGCCGCCTTGCCGATTTCCGAACAAGAAACCACCGCACTGATCGAAGCCGCGATTCGTCTCGCGCCGTCCTCGTTCAATTCGCAAAGCTCGCGCGCCGTGATCCTGTACGGCGACGAGAGCCGCGAGTTCTGGAATATCGCCGAAGCGGCGCTGCGCAAGATCGTTCCGGCTGACGCGTTCGCGCCGACCAAGGCCAAGCTCGACAGCTTCGCCGCGGGCGCCGGCACCGTGCTGTTCTACGAAGACCAGGATGTGGTCAAGGGTCTCCAGGACAAGTTCGCGCCCTACGCCGACAACTTCCCCGTCTGGTCGGAGCAGGCCAGCGGCATGGCCCAGTTCGCCGTGTGGACGGCACTCGCCAACGCCGACATCGGCGCCAGCCTGCAACACTACAACCCGCTGGTCGACGCGGATGCCGCGGCGCGCTGGAACATTCCGGCTTCGTGGAAGCTGCGTGCGCAGATGCCGTTCGGTTCGAACGAAAAGCCATTCGGCGACAAGGCATTCATGGACGACACGCAACGCTTCAAGGTTTTCGGCACAGCCTCCGCCGCTGAAAGCCGCGTCGCAGCTTAAGCAATCACCGTTGTGCCACGCATGTAAGGCTGGAGAACCTTCGGCACGTCGATCGAACCATCGGCGTTCTGATAGTTCTCCATGACCGCAACGAGCGCGCGCCCCACCGCCACGCCCGAGCCGTTGAGCGTATGCACGAGCTCGGGCTTGCTGGTGTCCGGATTGCGCCAGCGCGCCTGCATGCGCCGCGCCTGGAAGTCGCCACAGTTCGAGCAGGACGAAATCTCGCGATAGGTGTTCTGCGACGGCAGCCAGACTTCGAGGTCGTAAGTCTTGGTCGCAGAGAAGCCCATATCACCCGTGCACAGCAGCACCTTGCGATACGGCAGTTCGAGTTTTTCGAGTACGACCTCGGCACAGCGCGTCATGCGCTCGTGTTCCTCGATACTCTGCGCCGGCGCCGCGATCGTCACCAGTTCCACCTTCTCGAACTGATGCTGACGGATATAGCCGCGTGTGTCGCGGCCGGCCGATCCCGCTTCAGCTCTGAAACATTGCGAATGCGCGGTCATGCGCAATGGCAATTTTTCCGCATCGACGATTTCGTCGGCGACGATGTTGGTCAACGAGACTTCGGCTGTGGGAATCAGATAACGCTTCGGCTCGCCTTCGACCAGAAACAGGTCTTCGGCAAACTTGGGCAATTGCCCGGTACCCTGCATCGTTTCCGGCTTGACCAGCAGCGGCACATTGCATTCGAGATAGCCATGCTCGCCCGCGTGCAGATCGAGCATGAACTGCGCGAGCGCACGATGCAGCCGTGCGAGATCGCCGCGCAACACGGTGAAACGCGCGCCAGAGAGCTTCGCGCCAGCGTCGCCATCGAGCCAGCCGTGGCGCGCGCCGAGATCGACATGGTCCTTCACCGCGAAATCGAACGCACGCGGCGTGCCCCACTTCTTGATCTCCACGTTCTCGGTCTCGTCCTTGCCGATCGGAACAGAAACATCAGGCAGATTCGGAATGCCAAGCGTGATCTTCGCCAGTTCCGTCTGCACCTCGGCAAGCTTCGCCTCGTTCGCCTTGAGCTGATCGCCGATCCCAGCGACTTCGGCCATCAGCGCCGTCGTGTCTTCGCCTTTGGCCTTGGCCATGCCGATCGCCTTCGAGCGTGTGTTGCGCTGGTTCTGCAACTCCTGCGTCTGCACCTGCACGGCCTTGCGCGACGCTTCGAGCGCCTCGATCTGCGCCTTGGGCAATTCGTAGCCGCGCATGGCAAGACGTTCGGCAACGGTATCGAGCTGGCCGCGCAGCAAGGCAGGATCGAGCATGGCGTATTCGCAAACAGCAAAAAGGGCGCGGATTATCCCGCGCCCTTGATTTTGTCGCAATGCAACGAGCTCTTTACCTGCGCCGGCCGAGCCACCATGCGATGACGATGCCGGCGAGCAGCCAGCCGACGCCCTGCTCGATTAGGCCGCCGACATTGAAATCGTCTGGAAAGCGATACCAGTTCCACAGCGGTACGGTATTGGTCAACCAGCCGAACACGCCGAAACCGAGGCTGCCGAGCACGCGCGTACCGAAGCTCCAACTCGTCGCGGCCAGTACGATCGCGACGATCAGCGCAGCGAGGTAGCTGCCGATAAACTGCTTGGTCAGATTGCCGCTCATATCGGTCGGATGCGCGATTGTCGGCCCGACCGCGACGAAGACGAAGCGGTTCTGGCCGGCCTTGGCCTCCCACGCATCGACCGTGGCTTTGTCGCCCATCTTTTCCGGATCGATATGCGGCAGCAGATAGATGCCTTGTTGCGGCAGCGCCGTTGCCGCCGCCTGCAGCACGGCATCCTCGTTTGCCGGCTTGCGCATGCCCATCTCGCCGATCGGCAAGAGCATGTGCGCAACGAATCCCCAGAGGAAAATCACGACAGCGCCAAGCAGCGCCGCAATCACGTAACGCATATCACCCTCCCCTTGTCGACGAAGCCGCGACGCTACGCCGCGCAAAGCCGCGCTGCAAGCCGTCATGCAGCATCTGACGAGGCGCCGACCCAGAAGCGCAGAAGTAACGCCGCGGCAAGCGCGCAGGCCGAGCCGAATGCGAAAGCGGCTGGCGGCGAGGCTTCCGACCACAGCCAGCCGAACAGCAGCGATGCCGGCAGCAACGCCAGACCGACGATCAGGTTGTACCAGCCGAATGCGGTACCAGCCTGGGTCTTCGGAACCATGTCCGCGACGAGCGCCTTCTCGGCGCCCTCGGTCGCGGCGAGGAAGACTCCGTAAGCGGCGAACATCGGCCACAGCAGCCACGTCATCGCCGGCATCAGGCCGAAGGCCATATAAAGCACCGCATAAATCGTCCAGCCGCCGACGATGAGCTTGCGCCGGTCGAAGCGGTCCGACAGCCCGGACAGCGGTGTCGACAACGCGGCCGCGACGAACGAAACCAGCGCCCAGATCATCGGCACCTGTGCGTCGCCCAAACCCAGCTGCTTCGCGCGCAGCAGCAGGAACATGTTCGACGAGTTGCCGAGCATGAACAGCGCGAGCACAAGCAAATATCGACGGAAGCGCGGCGGAAATTCACGCATGTTCCAGCTGAAACGTGGCGGATTCGGCACGCGCTCGATCTGCGGTTCCTCGATCGCGAGCGTCAGCAGCAGCACGATTACCGCGGGCACGATGGCCGTGAGCAGCACATGGCGCAACGGCACACCGAGGGCGAGCAGCGCGGCAGCGGCGAGCGGCCCGATCACCGCGCCGGCGTTGTCCATTGCGCGATGCAGGCCGAACGCGAGGCCCCGCTGGTCCGCGGCGACGCTGTGCACGAGCATCGCATCGCGCGGCGCGCTGCGCAGGCCTTTGCCGATGCGATCGGCGAAGCGGCAGACAAGCACGCCGAACCAGCTCGATGCAAACGCGAGCATCGGTCGCGCGATGCCCGCGATCGTATAGCCGGGCTTCGATCGGCGAGCACGCCGGCGGCGAGCTTGAGCAGGCTGGCCGCCGCTTCAGCCACGCCCTCGATCAGGCCGAGCGCCTTGGGGCCGGCCATCAGCACTGAAGTCAGGTACAGCGGCACGAGCGGATAGATCATGTCGCTCGCACTGTCGTTGACCAGGCTGATCAGGCCGAGCAGCCAGACAGTGCGCGGCAGGCGGCGGATGGCGGCTAGCATGTTTCCCCTTCGGGCTTGGTTGATCCGGCGTGCGGTATTCCCGGACGGAATACTGCCTCGTCGAAATCCCTGAAGCAAAAACCGGCACAGACATTATCATTGCCGGACCAATTTGCTATCCGCCTTCGTGATGCAGAATTCCGATATCCGCCGCCACGCCGAAACGCTCGATGCCGCCGATCCGCTGCGCGCGCTGCGCGCGAAGTTCCTGATCCCGCGGCACGGCGGACAAGACCAGCTCTATTTCTGCGGCAACTCGCTCGGCTTGCAGCCGCTCGGCGCGCGCGTGCATGTCGAGGAAGTGCTCGACAAGTGGGCGCACGAGGCGGTCGAAGGTCATTTCACCGGGCAAGCGCAGTGGATGCCCTATCACGAGTTCGTGCGCGAGCCGCTCGCGCGTGTGGTCGGCGCGGAGCCGAGCGAGGTCGTCGCGATGAATTCGCTGACCGCGAACCTGCATCTGCTCATGGTCAGCTTCTACCGACCGACACGCGAACGGCCGGCGATCCTGATGGAAGCCGGCGCATTTCCGTCCGACCGTTACGCACTCGAGTCGCAGGTGCGCTTTCACGGCTTCGACCCCGCCACTGATCTGATCGAACTCCAGCCGGACGAAGCCGACGGCACGTTTTCGATGGCCGCGATTGCGAACGCGATCGAACACCATGGGCCGCGCCTCGCCCTCGTACTCTGGCCCGGGGTGCAGTACCGCAGCGGGCAGGCGTTCGATCTCATCGAAATCGCACGACTCGCGCATGCACAGGGTGCGATCGCCGGCTTCGACCTCGCCCACGCCGCCGGCAACCTGCCACTGCGCCTGCACGACAGCAACGCCGACTTCGCCGTGTGGTGCCACTACAAGTACATGAACTCCGGCCCCGGCGCGGTGGCTGGCGCCTTCGTCCACGCGCGCCATGCGCACAGCGAGCGGCCGCGCTTCGCCGGTTGGTGGGGCCACGAGAAGGAAACACGTTTCCAAATGGGTCCGCGGTTCGTTCCGACCGCGGGCGCCGACGGCTGGCAGCTCAGCAATCCACCGATCCTGGGACTGGCTCCGCTGCGCGCTTCGCTCGAACTGTTCGATGACGTCGGCATGGCGGCGTTGCGCGAAAAGTCAGAAAAACTGACCGGCTGGCTTGAAACGCTGATCCGCGCGCGCCTCGCGGACATCCTCACGATTGCAACGCCACCGCAACCGGGGCGCCGCGGCTGTCAGCTCTCGCTGCGCGTGCACGGAGGGCGTACGCGCGGGCGCGAACTGTTCGAGTATCTCGGTGCGCACGGCATCATCGGCGACTGGCGCGAGCCCGATGTGATCCGCATCTCACCGACCCCGATGTACAACCGTTACAGCGACGTGGTCGGTTTCGTCGAAGCCGTGGAGGCGTGGCGCGATGGCCGCTGAGCGCAGCATCTCCCTGATCGGCGCGGGCCTTGCCGGTGCCCTGCTTGCACGCCTGCTCGCGCTGCGCGGCTGGCGCGTGGACGTCTACGAAAAGCGCGGCGACCCGCGCATCGCCGGCTACCAGGGCGGGCGCTCGATCAATCTTGCCTTGGCCGAGCGTGGGCGCCATCCACTGCGTCTCGCCGATGCCGAAGCGCCGGTGATGGCCCAGGCGGTGATGATGCGCGGGCGCATGGTCCATCCGCTGCGCGGCGAGGTGAATCTGCAGCGCTACGGTCGTGACGATTCGGAAGTGATCTGGTCGGTGCATCGCGGAGAGCTCAATATCACCTTATTGAACCTCGCCGAGCAGGCTGGCGCGAAACTGCACTTCGACCGGCGTCTCGACCGCGTCGATTTCGATAGTCGGATCGCACATTTCGTCGACGATCGCGACAGTCGCTCATTCGAAATCCCGTTCCGCGCACTGATCGGCAGCGACGGCGCCGGCTCGGCACTGCGCGGCGCGATGGGCAAGGTGCTCGACCTCGGCGAGCGTGTCGAATTTCTCGATCACGGCTACAAGGAACTCGAAATTCCGCCCGCCGCCGACGGCGGCTTCCGCATGGAGCCGAACGCGCTGCATATCTGGCCCCGCGGCAACTACATGTGCATCGCGCTGCCGAACGACGAGAAGACGTTCACCGTCACGCTGTTCATGCCCAATCAAGGCGGCTGTACGGTCGAAAATCCCGGCTTCGACGCGATCCGCACGCCGCAGGAAGCGCGTGCGTTCTTCGCGCGCGATTTCCCCGACACGCTGGCGTTGATTCCCGAGCTCGAACGCGACTGGGCGAGGAATCCCGCAAGCACGCTCGCCACGCTGCATCTCGAACGCTGGCATCTCGACCGCCGCGCGCTCGTGATCGGCGACGCGGCGCACGCGATGGTGCCGTTCCACGGCCAGGGCATGAACTGCGCGTTCGAGGATTGCGCCGCACTCGCCGAGCACCTCGACACACATGCCGATCTTGATGAGGCGTTCGCCGCATTCGAAGCCGAACGCAAGCCGAACGCGCGCGCGATCCAGCAGATGGCGCTGGAAAACTATCGCGAGATGCGCGATCGCGTCGACGACGCCGACTATCGCCTGCAACGCGAACTCGAATTGCGCTTGCAGCAGCGTCATCCTGGCGTCTTCGTGCCGCACTATGCGATGGTCAGTTTTATGCGCGTGCCCTATTCCACGGCCCTCGACCGCAGTGAGATCCAGCAAGGCATTCTCGTTCGTGCCACGCGCGGAAAGGAATCGCTCGATCAACTCGACTGGGCTTCGGTCGATGCGGATGTTGCCGCCCACCTGACACCATTGGCCGACGCCGCATGAAGGAGTCTTTCAAAACCGTAGCGAGCGAAGAGAATTTGCGCGTCGCCGGAGCGCAGGAAGCGGAGCATGCATGCGAGTATGTGAGGATGACTCGCCACCTCCGCGGCTCGCCCTTCGGGTCATTCGCTGCGCGAATGTTCGCTCCGGCGTCCTGCCTGCGCAGTTCGAGCACCGCCGGCGCGCAAATTATCGAGCGCAGTAGGTTTTGAGAGGTTCCGATGAAGTTCACCACGCTCTCGATCGCCCGCAAGCTGAAGTTCTATCAGCTCATCGTCTACGCGCAGGTGCTCGAGAGCGGTTCGATTCTGCGTGCAGCGCAGGCGCTCAATCTCACCCAGCCGTCGGTGACCAAGGTCATCCACGAACTCGAGTCGTATTTCGGCGCGCCGCTGCTCCTGCGCGGCAATCGCGGCGTCACCGCGACGCCGCTCGGCGAGCGCATCCTGCAGCGCTCGAAATCGTTCATTGCCGATCTGCGCCTGCTGACCGACGAGGTGAACGCGTTCCTTGAAGGCAGCGCCGGCCATGTCATCGTCGGCACGCTGATCTCCGCCTCGGCCTGGTTGCTGCCGCGTGCGACGCAGTTGCTCAAGCGGAAAGCACCGAAAGTGCTGCTCTCGCTGCGCGTGGGTCAGATGGATCAGCTGTTTCCCGCGCTCGCTGACGGCGAACTCGATCTCGTGGTCAGCCGCATACCCGACGACTGGAACCTGCGCGATTGGAGCGGGCGCAACGAATCGCCCGTGCTCAAGGTCGAGCCGCTGTATCGCGAAGCGCTTTGCGTCGTCGCCGGTGCGCGCCATCCGATGCATAAGAAGCGCAGCATCAAATTCGCCGACCTGCATGCGTATCCCTGGGTGCTGCCGACGCGCGATTCGTTCCTGCGCCGCACTGCCGACGCGCTGTTCGCCGAGGCCGGCCTGCCGATTCCTGAAAACATCGTCGAATCGCTGTCGATCCTGACCAACATCACCTTGATGCAGGACCAGCGCACCATCGCGCTGATGCCGCGCGAGGCGATCCGTAACTTCGCCGACGCCGGCCTGCTCAAGGAATTCCACCTCGGCGGCCTGCTCCACTTCGGCGACATCGGCTGCTTCTATTCGGCGACGCGCGAGCCGACGCCGGCGTCGTTGATGCTGCGCGAATGCCTGCGCATCGGCAGCCGCGAGCACCTGAGCGATTTCGACGACTCGAAGCCGGCTTAGATGCCGAAGAACGCGCGCGCGTTGTCCGCGCAGATGCGCTGCTTGTCGGCATCGGCCAGCGCCGTATGCCCGAGCACGCCCGCGCCGATATCCTGCTCGCCGAGCGGGAACGGCGCGTCGGAACCGAGCATCACGCGATCTGCACCCATCACGTCGACGAGCAACTGCAGCGCACGCGGATCGAACACCGCCGAATCGACGTGGAAACGCCTAACGTAGCTCGACGGCAGTTGCGGGCAGTCCTCGCGCACGATGTCGCGATGGCGCCAGGCGTTGTCGACGCGGCCGAGCAGGAAGGCGAAGCTACCGCCGCCGTGCGCGAAGCACAAGCGCAAATTCGACGGCAATTTCTCGAACGCGCCGGAAAGGATCAGCGAAAGAATGCCGAGCTGCGTTTCCGCGGGCATCGCGACGAGCCACGGCAGCATCCACTTCTTCATGCGCTCGCGGCCCATCATGTCCCAGGGATGCACGAGCACGGGGATGTCTTCGTGCGCGCAATGCGTGAGGAACGCGACGAGGTCGTCATGATCGAGATCGAGACTGCCGACATGGTTGCCGATCTGCACGCCGACATGCCCGCAGGCTTTGGCCCGGCTCGCTTCGCGGCAGGCCGCGTCGAGATCCTGCAGTGGCACCTGGGCGAGCACCTTGAGCCGCTTCGGCGTCGGCGCGGTCATTTCGATCGCGCGGTCGTTCATGCGCTGCGCCCACGGCAGCGCACGCTCGATCGGCTGTTCGTAGCCGAACATCACCGGCGTCGCGCACATCACTTGCACGTCGACGCCCTGTTCGTCGAGATAGTCGGTACGCCGCGAGGAATCCCACAAGACGTCGTCGACGGGACGGAACGCTTTCTCGCCGACCATGATTTGCCCGCTGCGTCCCTCGGTGTGCAGCCATGGCGCGCGCTGCGGACACAACTGCGCCGCCTCGCGCCGATCGATGCGCGGGAAGAAATGCGAATGCATGTCGATCTTCATCGCTGCCCCCGTTTTTCGTTCCGCGCCGACTGGATCGGCGCGTACGCCACGGCCTTGATCTCGATGCGCAGATGCGGATGCGGCAATTGATGCACCGCCACCGTCGTGCGTGCGGGGCCGGTTTCGTCGAAATACTCTGCGTAGATTTCGTTGTAGCCGCCGAAGTCGTTCATGTCGACGAGGAAACTCGAAATTTCGACGACATCGGCAAGGGTCGCGCCTTCAATCGCGAGGATGTCGCGGATGTTTTCGATCACCGCGCGCGTTTGCTCGCGGATGTCCAGCGTCGTCGTGCCCATCGCATCGGCTTTCGCACCGGCGATCGAATTGTCCGCGCGACGCGAACTTGTACCCGAGACGAACAGGAAATCGCCGGCGCGCTTGATGTGCGGAAAGCGCCCGCGTGGCTTCGCCTTGCCCTGCACCACGGTCGCTCGTTGATCGTTCATGACATGCCTCTAAGGATTGACGCAAACCGTCGTGAGTTCGGAATAGAAATCGAGCGAATGCCGCCCGCCTTCGCGGCCGATGCCCGACAACCCGACACCGCCGAACGGCGTGCGCAGGTCGCGCAGGAACCAGGTATTGACCCAGACCATGCCGACACGGAAGCGCCGCGACAGCGCATGTGCGCGCTTGAGATCGCGCGTCCACAGCGCCGCACAGAGGCCATACTCGGAATCGTTGACCCGGCGCACGACTTCGTCCTCGGAATCGAACGGCGCGACGTGGCAGACGGGGCCGAACACTTCTTCGCGAACGCAGCGCGCGCCGTCGTCGAGCCCGGTCCAGATCGTCGGATGCACGTAGGCGCCATCGTCGCGGGCATCGCCAAAGCGCGGCACGCCGCCGCCGGTGACGACGGTCGCACCCTCGGCGCGCGCAAGCGCGAAGTAGTCGAGCACCTTGTCGCGATGCGCGCGCGAGATCAGCGGGCCCATGTCGACATCGTCCTCGTCGGGGTAGCCGATTTTGAGTTTCTCGGCGCCGGCCTTGAGTGCTGCGACAAAGCGAGCAAAGATCGGCCGTTCGACGTAAACGCGTTCCGAGCAAAGGCAGACCTGGCCCGAATTGGTGAAGCTCGAACGCAACACGCCGGCGACGGCCTTGTCGAAATCCGCATCGGCGAAGACCACGGCGGCGTTCTTGCCGCCAAGCTCGAACGACACCTCGCGCACGCCTGCCGCCGCGACACGCATGATCGCCTCGCCCGTGCGCGACTCGCCGGTGAACGTGATCGCGTCGACATCGGGATGGCGGGTCAAAAATTCTCCCGTCGAATCGGGGCCGAAACCGTGCACGAGATTGAATGCGCCGGCAGGCAATCCGGCTTCGTGGATCACTTCGGCGAGCAAGCTCGCGCTGGCCGGCGTTTCCTCCGACGGCTTGGCGACGACGGAATTGCCGCAGGCCAGCGCCGGCGCGACTTTCCAGGTCAGCAGCAACAGCGGCAGATTCCACGGCGAAATCACTGCGACCACGCCATGCGGCTTGCGCACGGTATAGCTGAAGACATCGTTGCCGTCGGCCGCGCGCATCTCGTAGAACTCGCCGCCGGCCTGGCGTACGAGTTCCGCAAATGTGCGGAAATTCTGCACACCTCGCGCAATATCCAGCGACCTTGCCTGCTTTACCGAGCGACCCGTATCGCCGACCTCGGCGGCGACGAACTCCTCGAAACGCCGCTCGATGCCAGCCGCGATGCGCAACAAAGCATCGGCGCGTTCGCCTGCGCTGGTGCGGCCCCAGGCGCCGGCCTGCGCAGCCCGCGCCGCCGCCACGGCGCGGTTCACCGTATCGCCGTCGGCCTCGCAGACCTCGCCGAGCATGCGCCCATCGACTGGGGACACGTTGGCGAAGCGCTTTGCGCTGGCGACGAATTCGCCGTCGATGTAGTGGCGCAGCAGGGGCAGCGAAGACGACACGAAGGCTTCCACGAAAGGACTCGTGGAGGCAGTCTAGGCATCGCGACACGGCGCGAATAATAGAAAGGTCGGCCGCAAGTATTCACGGCAGGAATACTTTGCCCTCGCTCGTCGCCCCGGCCATCCCCGCCGGAGTGGCGACCTGGTGCCTAGGAATCGCCCTGTTGCTTCCCCAACGCCGCGCCGCGTGCCTTTCTCACCGCGTCGAGTTTCTCGCGGATCTTCGCTTCGAGGCCCCGCTCGGCCGGACGATAGAACTCGTGGCCGACAAGCGCATCGGGCAGGCACTGCTGGTCGTAGGCGATGCCGCCTTCGACGTCGGGATCATATTGATAACCCTTGCCGTAGCCGAGCCCTTGCATGAGCTTGGTCGGCGCGTTGCGCAGGTGCATCGGCACATCGAGCGTGCCGGTTTTGCCGATCAGCCTTTTCACCTGGCCGTATGCCGCATAAGCAGCGTTGCTCTTCGCCGCAATCGCCAGATATATCGCCACTTCGGCCAGCGCGAGTTCGCCTTCGGGCGAACCGAGGCGATCGTAGGTGTCCCAGGCTTCGAGCGCGAGCGTCAGCGCGCGTGGATCGGCCAGACCAATGTCCTCGATCGCCATGCGCGTGAGTCGGCGCGCCAGATAGGCCGGATCGACACCGCCATCGAGCATGCGCGTACACCAATACAGCGCAGCATCGGCGTCGGACGAGCGCACCGATTTGTGCAAGGCCGAAATCTGGTCGTAGAACTGCTCGCCGCCCTTGTCGAAACGCCGCGTGCGGTCGGCCAGCACCTGGCTCAAAGTCGTGTCGTCGATGACGCCGTCGCGGGCCACATCGGCGGCGATTTCGAGCAGGGTCAGCGCGCGGCGCACGTCGCCGTCGGCAGCTTGGGCGATCAAGCCCAGCGCGGCATCGTCGACCTTCAAGTTCAACTGGCCCAGCCCGCGTTCTTCGTCGTGCAGCGCGCGCTGCAGCGCCTCGACGATCGCCTCGATCGATACCGCGTCCATCACATGCACGCGGCAGCGCGACAGCAACGCGGAGTTCAACTCGAAAGAGGGATTCTCCGTCGTCGCGCCGACGAACAGGATCACGCCCTTCTCGATATGCGGCAGGAATGCGTCCTGCTGCGCCTTGTTGAAGCGATGCACCTCGTCGACGAACAAGACGCTGCGCTCGCCCTGGGCAAAGGCGACTTCCGCTTCGGCGAGCGCCGCGCGCACGTCGGCGAGACCGGACAGCACCGCCGAGATCGCCTTGAAGCGCGCGTTGGCGTACCTGGCGAGCAGCAGGGCCAGTGTCGTCTTGCCGCAGCCGGGCGGTCCCCACAGCACCATCGAATGCACATGACCCGCTTCGATAGAACGGCGGAGCGCCGTGCCGGGACCGAGCAGGCGCGTTTGCCCGACGATTTCATCGAGTGTGCGCGGGCGCATACGCTCGGCGAGCGGCTTCAATCCTTCCGGTTCGGCAAACAACGGAGCGCTGGTTTCGGATTTACGGCGTGGCATGCACTAATGATACGCGATCGGGTTATCGCGCCTTATCTTGATCCAGATCAAGCTCGGTGCGAGCCATGGCTTACAATCAAAAATTATGTCTATGACCGCCGCGCCTGCGTCCTGGCAAATCTACGAACCCAAGCTGTGGACGGTGCTCCGTCGGGGTTACAGTCTCGACGCATTGCGCCACGACGCCATCGCGGGACTGACCGTCGCTATCGTGGCTCTGCCACTGGCCATGGCTCTGGCGATCGCCTCGGGCACGACGCCGGAGAAGGGTCTGCATACGGCGATCATCGCGGGCTTCCTGATTTCGTTTCTCGGTGGCTCGCGCGTGCAGATCGGCGGGCCGACGGCCGCATTCATCCCGGTCGTGTTCACCGTGATCGAGAAGTTCGGTTACGGCGGATTGATCCTGTGCACCCTGCTCGCCGGTTTCATGCTGATCGCTGCGGGCGCGCTGCGTATCGGCACGTTGCTCAAATACATCCCGAAACCGGTCGTTACGGGTTTCACCGCGGGCATCGCGGTCAGCATTTTCGCCAGCCAGGTCAAGGATCTGTTCGGCCTGCGCATGGGCGCGGTACCGGCGGAATTCTTCCCGCGCTGGCAGGCCTACTTCCAGCACCTGCCCGATCTCACGCCGGCCGCGCTGGTGTTGTCGATTGCCAGCGTGGTCGTGATCGTCGGCCTGCGCCGTCTGCGGCCGAACTGGCCCGGATTTCTCATCGCCGTCGTATTGGGCACGCTCGTCTGCACGTTGCTTACGCTGCCGGCGGAAACGATCGGTTCGCGCTTCGGTGGCATTCCGGCGGCGCTGCCGCATTTCGCAATTCCGCACATTCCATTCGAACGCACGGTCGAGCTGTTCCCGAGCTCGTTCACGATCGCCTTCCTCGCCGGTGTGGAATCGCTGCTCTCGGCGGTCGTCGCCGACGGCATGATCGGCGGCCGGCATCGCTCGAACGCCGAACTCATCGCCCAGGGCGTCGCCAACGTCGGCTCGGCCTTGTTCGGCGGCCTGCCCGCGACGGGCGCGATCGCACGTACGGCGACGAACGTGCGCTCGGGTGGCAGCACGCCGATCGCCGGTATCCTGCACGCGCTGTTCCTGCTCGTCTTCATGCTGGCGCTCGCGCCGCTGATGCGCTACGTGCCGCTGGCGACGCTCGCCGCCGTGTTGCTGATCGTCGCCTGGAACATGGCTGAAATCGAAAGCTTCAAGCACCTGATGCGCGGGCCGATCGGCGACCGCATCGTGCTGATTCTCACCTTCGTGCTCACTGCGGTATTCGACCTGACCGTCGCGATCGAGGTCGGCCTCGTGCTCGCGGCCTTCCTGTTCATGCATCGCATGAGCGAGGTCGTCGCGATGCAGTCGAACATCTCACTGGTCAACGAGGACGCCGACGGCACCGATAGCCCCGACGGTGCCGAACCGACCCAACGTGCGCAGCTGCCCGAGGGCGTCGAAGCATTCCAGATTTCCGGGCCGCTGTTCTTCGCCGTCGCCAACCGCCTCGACGATGTGCTCAATCAATTCCCGGCGCCGCCTCGCCTGTTTATCTTGCGCATGCGCCTAGTGCCGTTGATCGACACGAGCGGCGTCACCGCTCTGCAGCAGTTTCTCGAGCGCTGCGAACGCCACGGCACGCGCGTCATCCTTTCTGGCCTGCGCGAGCAGCCGCTGCAAATACTTACCCAGATGGGCGTCAAGCCCGATGGCAGGCAATTGCGCTTTTCACCGGATTTCGCCCACTCATTGGAGCTGGCGCGCGCGGATTCCGCTACGGCTTGAGCGGATGGGTTTCCGCGGCCGGCGTCGCATCGCCGACGACATCCACGCCTTTCGGCGGCGTGAACTTGAATAGATCTGGGGCGAGCTTCGCGTTGCGCTGCCAGCCCGAAAAACGGATCTGCGTACTGTTGTCGAACGTGTCCTTGAATGCCATGCTCGCTAGACCTGTCTGATCGAAGCCGAGGTCCGCGTACTCGAACTGCGGCTCCTTGTCCTTCGACTTGAGGCGCAGCCAGACCTGGCCATCGTGTTCGCCCTGCTCGCTCGTGGTGAAGTCGCGATCGAGCTGCGAGAGATCGGTCAGCACGGTCAGCGGGCTGTGCGCTTCCTCGGTGCCCTGCGCGCGCACGGTCACCTGTTCAAGATCGGGATCGTAGATCCACACCTTCTCGCCATCGGCGACGATGAGCTGCTTGTACGGCGTGGTCGTGTCCCAGCGGAACTGGCGCGGCGCCTTCAATGACAGTGTGCCGCGGCTGATCTTGGTCTTGCCGCTGGTCGCATCGCTGATCTGCTGCTCGAAGTTCGCCGAGACCGAGGTAAGGCCCTTGGAGAATGCATCGAGGCGCGCGCGCGCGGTGTCAGCGGCGGACGCGGTGCCGGCAACAAGACTCAACAACAGCGGGGCGAGAACGGAAACGCGCATGACTCGTGGTCCAGGGAAAAGGCGTGGAAAGTATCCGCAAACCTGGCTGAACGCCGTAAGCACGGCGGCGAGGCTCAAAGTTCCGGCGGCGGCGGCGCCAGCACTTCGCGATTGCCGTTGTGCTGCGGCGCGCTGACGATGCCTTGCGCTTCCATCATTTCGATCAGGCGCGCAGCACGGTTATAGCCGATCTTGAGGCGACGCTGCACGCCCGAAATCGAGGCGCGGCGGCTTTCAGTGACGATCGCAACGGCCTTGTCGTAGAGCTCGTCGGTGTCGCCGTCCTCGCCGTCTTCGACCTCTTCAGGCAGGCCCGATTCGCCGATGATCTTGCCGTCGCCGAGCGATTGCACGTCGTTGACCACACCGTCGATGTACTCGGGCTTGCCCTGCGCGCGCAGGTGCTGGACGACGCGATGCACCTCTTCGTCGCTGACGAAGGCGCCGTGCACGCGCTCGGGTGTGGCGGTGCCCGGCGGCAGATAGAGCATGTCGCCGTGGCCGAGCAGCGCTTCGGCACCGGACTGGTCGAGGATCGTGCGCGAGTCGATCTTGCTCGATACCTGGAACGCGATGCGCGTCGGAATGTTCGCCTTGATCAGGCCGGTGATCACGTCGACCGACGGCCGCTGTGTGGCGAGGATCAGGTGCACGCCTGCCGCGCGCGCCTTCTGTGCGAGGCGCGCGATCAGTTCTTCGACCTTCTTGCCGACGATCATCATCATGTCGGCGAATTCGTCGATGATGATGACGATGTAGGGCAGCGGTTCGAGCGGCTGCGCGACCACACCGGGCAGCAGGTCGGGCTTGGGCACGAACAATGGATCGAGCAGCGGCTGGCCGGCGTCGGCTGCGTCCTTCACCTTCTTGTTGAAGCCGGCGAGATTGCGCACGCCGACCGCGGACATGAGCTTGTAGCGCCGCTCCATCTCGGCCACGCACCAGCGCAGGCCGTTCGCGGCATCCTTCATGTCGGTGATCACAGGCGTAAGCAGATGCGGAATGCCCTCGTAGACGGACAGTTCCAGCATCTTCGGATCGACCATCAGCAAGCGCACTTCCTTGGCCGTGGCCTTGTAAAGCAGGCTCAATACCATCGCGTTGACCGCGACCGACTTGCCCGAACCGGTGGTACCGGCGACGAGCAGATGCGGCATCTTGGCAAGGTCAGTGACGACCGGCTTGCCGCCGATGTCCTTGCCAAGTGCGAGGGCGAGTGGCGACTTCACCGAGTCGTAGCGTTCGGAGCTCAGTATCTCGGAGAGGTAGACGATTTCCTTGGCGACGTTCGGTATTTCCAGGCCGATCACCGACTTGCCCGGAATTACGTCGACCACGCGCACGCTGATCACCGACAGACCACGCGCGATGTCCTTGTCGAGATTGGATATCTGGCTGCCCTTGATGCCGGGCGCCGGCTGTAGTTCGAAACGCGTGATCACCGGGCCGGGATAGACGCCGACGACCTGCGCATCGATGCGGAAATCCTTGAGCTTGAACTCGACCTGGCGCGACAGCGCTTCCAGCGTCTCCTCCGAGTAGCCTTTGACCTGCTGCTTGGGCCGGTCGAGCAGCGACATCGGTGGCAGCTCCTGATTGGCGCCACCGGCGAACAGCGGAATCTGCGCTTCGGCCTCGGCGCGCTTGCTGCGCTCGATCGGCGTGGTGTCGCGCGTCTCGATCTTGACCGGCTCGCGCTTGGTCTGGCGGACGGTCTCGACCTTGCGTACCTCCTCGCGCTCGACACGTGCGGCACGCGCGACGCGCACGTCCTCGACCTTCTTCGCACTGGTGCCGAGCCAGTCGAGCATGCTGAAGATGCCACGGCCGATCGCATCCATGAGCTTGAACCACGACAAGCCGGTCGCCAGCGTGATCGCGATCAGGAACAGCGCGAGCAGCAGCAGCGTCGCGCCGGGGAACGAAAATCCGCGCATCAGCGGACTGCCTATGCCCATGCCGAGTATGCCGCCCGCGCCGGCCGGCAGCTTCGACGCCGCGTCGCTGAAGTGCAGATAAGCCAGTCCGGTGCCGCCGATGAAGAAGGCGACGCCGCCGATCAGGCGCAAGGCCGGCTCGAGAGCCGACGTGGACTCCTCTTCGCGGTCGCGGAATAGCGCCCAGCCGACGCCGAGCAGCAACAATGGGAAGGCGTAGGCGAGATAGCCGAAGAACCAGAACGTCACGTCGGCGAGATAGGCACCGACCTTGCCGCCGATGTTGTGCAGGATGACCGGAGCCGAGGTCGCGTGCGACCAGGCCGGATCGCCGGGACTGTAACTCGCCAAGCACGCGATCAGGTAAACGACCACGGTGAGCAGGGCGATGATCGCGACTTCGCGCACGACGCGCTGCATCACCGGGGCACCGGTACCTGCCGTCTTGTTTGAAGTATTTCTTGATTCGCGCGCCACCGCGGGAGTCTACCTTAAGTTAGTCCGTTAACGAATTGTTTTTTCGTATGTTCTGCTTGCATAAACCGGCAACTCGGCTGCGCGAGCGCAGGTCAGCGGAAGCACCCGTGGAATCCACAATACCGACTTGACTCGAAGAGCTTCGCGCCCCATCTTGCGAGGTTCCAGCACGCCGCGTGACTGCCAGGAAACGGTCGGGATTGGACGAGGAAGCCGTTTGAGAAGGTTTCCCGTTCAACCGCGCGAGCCTGCTTCGTCCCGACCGGAAACCTTCTCGAAACCGCTTCCCCTGCAGAGAAATTATACATGACGACCCCGAAGCACAGCCGCCTGATCATCCTCGGCTCCGGCCCCGCCGGCTACAGCGCAGCCGTCTATGCCGCACGCGCGAACCTAAAGCCCGTGCTGATCACCGGCCTTGCCCAAGGCGGCCAGCTGATGACGACTACCGATGTCGACAACTGGCCCGGCGACGTCGAAGGCCTGCAAGGCCCGGCGCTGATGGAGCGCATGCAGAAGCACGCCGAACGCTTCGACACCGAGATCGTGTTCGACCACATCCACACGGCCGACCTGAAAGCCAAGCCGATCCGCCTTGTCGGCGACAGCGGCGAATACACCTGTGATGCGTTGATCATCGCGACCGGCGCCACCGCGAAATATCTCGGCCTCGACTCTGAAGAGAAATTCAAAGGCCAAGGCGTCTCCGCCTGCGCAACCTGCGACGGCTTCTTCTACCGTGACCAGGAAGTCGCTGTGATCGGCGGCGGCAACACCGCAGTCGAGGAAGCGCTGTATCTGTCGAACATCGCGAAGAAAGTCACCGTAGTGCATCGCCGTGACAAGTTCCGCGGCGAGAAGATCCTGCAGGACAAGCTCATGGCCAAGCAGCAGGCCGGCAAGGTCGAGGTGGTCTGGAACCATGCCGTCGATGAAGTGCTCGGCGACGACAAAGGCGTCACCGGCGTTCGCATCAAGCATGTCGACGACGGCAAGACGCGCGATCTGAGCGTGCACGGCATGTTCGTCGCGATCGGTCACGCGCCGAACACCGAGATCTTCGCCGGCCAGCTCGACATGAAGAACGGCTACATCGTGATCAAGACGGGTATCGAAGGCGGCGCCACCGAGACCAGCGTGCCCGGAGTGTTCGCCGCGGGCGACGTTGCCGACCAAGTCTACCGCCAAGCCGTTACCTCGGCCGGATTCGGCTGCATGGCGGCGCTCGATGCGGAGAAGTATCTCGACAAGCTCGGACTGGCAGGCTGAACGTCCATACTCGTCATTTCCGCACGCGGGAATGACGGCAAACGATGCAAACCCGCTTCCACTCTCGTCTCGGCGACATCGATGTCGCCGCCTGGAACGCCCTGCTTCCTGACGACAATCCGTTCCTTCGCCACGAATTCCTCGCCGGCCTAGAGACAAGCGGCAGCCTGCGTGCCGAATACGGCTGGCGCGCACACCATCTCGGCCTGTATGAAAATGGGGAACTGGTCGCTGCCGCGCCGCTGTATCTGAAAGGCAACTCCCACGGTGAATTCGTTTTCGACTGGTCCTGGGCGGGCGCCTACGAACGCGCCGGACTCGACTACTACCCGAAACTGCTGGGCGCTGTGCCCTACTCCCCGGTCACCGGCGCGCGCCTCCTGACAAAACCCGGCGCAGATGGCCCGGCGCTGCGCGCCGCGTTGGCCACTGCCATCTCCGACGAAGTCGAGCGTCATGGATTTTCCTCGGCGCACGTCAACTTCGTCGCCGAAGGCGATGCGCAGGTACTCGCACAAGCCGGCTGGCTTGCCCGCTTCGATTGGCAATTCCACTGGAAGAACAATCCCGTCACCGATGGCCGCTGGCGGAGCTTCGACGAATTCCTCGCCGCGCTCAACCACAAGAAGCGCAAGAACATCCGCGCCGAGCGCGCGCAGGTCGCGCGCGCCGGCATCATCTGCGAATTGCGCCACGGCGACGAACTCGGTACGCGCGAGTGGCGTCGCATCCACGCGCTGTACCTGAACACATTCGAAGAGCGCGGCAACCATCCTGCACTGAGCGAGGAGTTCTTTCGCCATCTCGGCACCGCGATGCCCAGGCAGGTCGTGGCGGTGCTGTGCCGGCGTTCATTGAAGAGTCCTGCAGGGATGCCGGTCGACCCTTCTGCGGTTGTGCAAGACCACAACGATGAGCCCATCGTCGCCATGGCATTGATGCTGCGCTCGTCCGATACGCTCTACGGCCGCTATTGGGGCAGCGAGGTCAACGTGCCCGGCATGCATTTCGAAGCGTGCTATTACCAGGGCATCGAGTACTGTCTGCGCGAAGGCCTGACCACGTTCGAGCCCGGCGCGCAGGGCGAGCACAAGATCGCGCGCGGCTTCCTGCCGACGATGACGCGTTCGTACCACTACATCCGCGACGCGCGTTTCCGCGCCGCCGTGCGCGACGCGCTCGCGCGCGAAGCCGCCGTACTGCAGGAATATCGCGCCGAGCTGATGGCTCACTCGCCCTACGCTGATCACGCGCAAGACTTCACCCCGACACCATCCCCGCCCAAACCTGTGCTTGAAAGGAAGGGTTGAAGATGGTCCGCATCCCGATCCTGCGCGCCGGTTCGGACGAGGCGTTTCCGGATGTCGCCACGGCGCTGAACGAACCGAACGGCCTGTTAGCCGTGGGCGGCGATCTGTCGCCGCGGCGTTTGCTCGACGCATACCGCCACGGCATCTTCCCTTGGTACTCGCGCGGCGAGCCTATCCTGTGGTGGTCGCCCGATCCTCGCATGGTGTTCGAGACGAACCGGATTCACGTTTCAACGAAGCTGGGTCGCTTCTTGCGTCATTGCGATTGGACAATCCGCGCCGATACCGCTTTCGCCGACGTCATGCGCGCTTGCGCCGCGCCAAGGCCGAAACAGCCCTCCACGTGGATCACACGCGAGATGTTCGAAGCGTATTGCGAATTGCATGACCTCGGTCATGCGCACTCCCTCGAGGTCTATGCGGGTGACGATCTCGTCGGCGGCATCTACGGTGTCGCGGTGGGCCGCATGTTTTTCGGCGAATCGATGTTCGGCGCGCGCGCGAATGGTTCCAAAATTGCCCTGTTCGCTCTGTGCTGCAGCTTGCACGAATGGGGGTTCCCGCTGCTCGACGCGCAGGTGCGCTCGGAGCACCTGGTCTCGCTTGGCGCGATCGAGATGCCGCGCGCGGAGTTCATGCGTCAGGTCGAAATACAAACGACTGCAGCCGGATTCATCGGCCCATGGTGCGATCGCATCGTGGCAGCGAATGTCTGCGATCTGACCCGATGAACGCCGCCATCGACCGTCGATCTTGCGGGTTTCTACCTCAAAAGATCGCAAAAAGCCCGTGAACGTGGCAAAATCGCGCGCCTTGCGGCCGCGCCGCAACCCCGAACACAATAATCGATGGCAAAAGACGATCAAATCGAAATGGAAGGCACCGTGCTCGACACGTTGCCCAACACCATGTTCCGCGTGCAGCTCGAAAACGGCCACGTGGTGACCGCGCATATTTCCGGACGCATGCGCAAGAACTACATCCGCATCCTCACCGGCGACAAGGTCAAGGTCGAAATGACCCCGTATGACTTGACCAAGGGTCGTATCACCTACCGTCACCGTTAAGCGGTCGCATCCACGCAAAAAAAAAACGGCGCCACGAGGGCGCCGTTTTTTCGTGTCCGCATGTTTCGCCTATTCGACGACAACGGGCTGCTTCTCGTCCGCCTCTACACGCACGTCAAGCTTGTCGTCCTTGACGCTGAGGAACACCTTGCCGCCGTCGGCGAGCTTGCCGAACAGCAGCTCGTCTGCGAGCGGACGCTTGACGTTCTCCTGGATCACGCGCGCCATCGGCCGTGCGCCCATCTGTTTGTCGAAGCCGTGTTCGGCGAGCCAGCGGCGGGCGGCGGCATCGACGGTCAGGGCGACGTGCTTCTCCTGCAACTGCGCCTCGAGTTCGATGAGGAACTTGTCGACCACGCGCAGGATGTGCTCGAAGTCGAGCGATGCGAACTGGATGATCGCGTCGAGACGGTTGCGGAACTCCGGCGTGAACGCGCGGCGGATCGTCTCCATCGCGTCGGTCGCGTGGCTCTGCTCGACGAAGCCGATCGAACGGCGTGCAGCCTGCGCTGCCCCCGCATTCGTCGTCATCACGAGGATGACGTTGCGGAAATTCGCCTCGCGTCCGTTCGTGTCGGTGAGCTTGCCGTGGTCCATGATCTGCAACAGGATGTTGTAGACGTCCGGATGCGCCTTCTCGATCTCGTCGAGCAGCAGGACGCAGTGCGGATGCTTGGTGATCTGCTCGGTGAGCAGGCCGCCCTGGTCGAAGCCGACATAACCTGGCGGCGCACCGATCAGGCGCGACACCGAATGCGGCTCCATGTACTCGCTCATGTCAAAACGGATCAGTTCGATACCGAGTTGCATCGCGAGCTGGCGCGTGACCTCGGTCTTGCCGACGCCGGTCGGGCCGGCAAGCAGGAAGTTGCCGATCGGCTTGGTCGCGTTGCCGAGACCCGAGCGCGCCATCTTGATCGACGCGGCCAGCGCCTCGATCGCCTGGTCCTGGCCGAACACGACCATCTTGAGATTGCGTTCGAGGTTGCGCAGCACGTCACGATCGGACGTCGACACTTGCTTCGGCGGAATCCGCGCCATGCGTGCGACGATGAACTCGATCTCGGGCACGTCGACCACGGCCTTGCGCTGCTCGACCGGCAGCAGGCGCTGACGCGCGCCAGCCTCGTCGATCACATCAATCGCCTTGTCGGGCAAGAGACGGTCGCCGATATGCTTGACCGACAGGTCCACTGCCGCCTTGAGTGCCTCGTTCGTGTATTCGATCTTGTGGTGCTCCTCGAAACGCGACTTCAGACCTTTGAGGATCTCGAAGCTCTCGGCGACCGAGGGCTCGACCACGTCGATCTTCTGGAAACGCCGCGCCAATGCGCGATCCTTCTCGAACACGCCGCGATATTCCTGGAACGTGGTCGAACCGATGCAGCGCAGCTCGCCGGAAGCGAGCACGGGCTTGATCAGGTTCGACGCGTCCATCGTGCCGCCCGATGCCGACCCAGCGCCGATGATCGTGTGGATCTCATCAATGAACAGGATCGCGTGCGGTTCCTTCTTGAGCTGCGCGAGTACGGCCTTGAGGCGCTTCTCGAAATCGCCGCGGTACTTGGTGCCGGCGACGAGCGCGCCGAGGTCGAGCGCGTAGATCGTGCACTCCCTGAGCACCTCGGGCACCTCGCCCTCGACGATGCGCTTAGCCAAGCCTTCGGCCAGCGCGGTCTTGCCGACGCCGGCTTCGCCAACGTAGAGCGGGTTATTCTTGCGCCGGCGGCAAAGCACCTGGATCGTACGTTCGATCTCCTCGGTACGGCCGATCAACGGGTCGATCTTGCCCGCGCGTGCTTGTTCGTTCAGGTTGCTCGCGAATTCGGTCAGCGGATTGCCGCGCGGCTCCTCACCGCCCTCGCCTTCCTTGCCCGGCTCGCTCGCCGGCTGCGCGGATTCCTGGCCGATCTTGGCCACGCCGTGCGAGATGTAGTTGACCACGTCGAGACGCGTGACTTCCTGCTGGTTGAGGAAGTACACGGCGTGCGAGTCCTTCTCGCCGAATATAGCGACGAGCACGTTGGCGCCGGTGACTTCCTTCCGCCCCGACGATTGCACGTGATAGACCGCACGCTGCAGCACGCGCTGGAAGCCCAGCGTCGGCTGCGTGTCGCGTTCGTCGCCGCTCGGCAGCACCGGCACGGTTTCGACGATGATCGATTTTAAATCCTTGCCGAGCTTGGCCAGGTCAGCGTTGCAGGCGCGCAGCACGGCGGCGGCCGACGGATTCTCGATCAGCGCGAGCAGGAGGTGCTCGACTGTCATGAATTCGTGGCGCTGCTCGCGCGCGTCCTTGTAGCACTGGCCGATGGTGAGCTCTAGATCTTTACTGAACATGAGAGACCCTTCATTTCTTACCAGCGCACGATATGTGGGAAGACTACGCTTTTTCCAGAGTACAAAGTAATGGATGCTGGTGCGACCGCGAAAACTCGTTCACCTGGGTGACCTTGGTCTCCGCCACCTCGCGCGTGAACACGCCGCAGACGCCGCGCCCGCGGGTGTGCACATGGAGCATCACCTGGGTCGCACGTTCGCGATCCATATTGAAAAACGTCTCGAGCACCACCACGACGAAATCCATCGGCGTGAAGTCGTCATTGAGCAACAACACCTGATAAAGCGGAGGTCGCGCGACTTCCGGACGCGCCTCTTCGACCACGACGGCGTGCTGGGGTTCGTGCAGTTTGTCCGGTGTCTGTGCCATCGATGAGCCTGTAAGTGTTGCGATTCGAGTATAGCGCCGCAGGCGCCGAAACGTGCCTCCCCGCAGGCCATGTGGTGGCGTCACAAAGCGTTTCAACCGCGTCGCATTCATGCGACCTCAGGTAAAATCTTTCGTTCTCCGAACTCCTTCTCCCATCAACGATGTTCGAACGTTCTGCCGCCTCTGTCGACGCCGTGTGGCGCCCGCGAGTCACCGTGGCCACGATCGTCTGCCGCGAGGACCGTTTTCTGCTGGTCGAGGAAGACATTCGTGGCGAAATCGTGCTCAATCAGCCAGCCGGTCATCTGGAACAAGACGAATCCTTGCTTGATGCCGCCGTGCGCGAGACGTTCGAGGAAACCGGCTGGACCGTCGCGTTGACCGATTTTGTCGGCGCCTACCAGTGGAACACGCTCGACGGCAGCGCCAAATATCTGCGCTTCGCGTTCGCCGCGCGCCCTGTCAGCCACGACGCTCAGCACGCGCTCGACGATGGCATCGTGCGCGCGCTTTGGCTGACGCGCGAGGAAATCGCAGCGCAGCCGGACCGCCACCGTAACCCGATGGTGCTCGGCAACGTCGACGACTGGCTTGCCGGCAAGCGCTATCCTCTCGCGGTCGTTCAGTCGTATCTGCACGTTCATCCACGAGCGTGAAAATTGAAAAGCGGCCATATCCGGCCATACTTCGCCACAGGTTTTGAATCTTGTCCGCATCCGCGAAAATCATGGTGGGCATGTCCGGCGGCGTCGATTCCTCGGTCGCCGCGCTGCTGCTCGCGCGCCAGGGCGCCGACATCTCCGGCCTGTTCATGCAGAACTGGGAGGAAGACGAGCGTTTCGGCGAATGCCAAGCCGACCGCGATCGCGCCGATGCGTTGCGCGTCTGCGGCAAACTAGGTATCGCCTTCCACACACGCAATTTCGCAGCAGAGTACTGGGACCAGGTGTTCGAGAATTTTCTCGTCGAATACCGCGCCGGGCGTACGCCGAATCCCGACGTGCTGTGCAACCGCGAGATCAAGTTCAAGACCTTCCTCGAGCATGCGCGCGCGCTCGGCGCGGACAAGATCGCGACCGGACACTATGCGCGCACCGACTGCCTCGACGGGCGCCATCGGCTGCTGCGCGGACGCGACACCAACAAGGACCAGAGCTACTTTCTGCATGCACTGGGACAGGAACAGCTCGCTTCGACCTTGTTCCCGGTCGGTGAATTGCCCAAGCCTGAGGTGCGTGCCTTGGCGCGCGAAGCCGGGCTGCAGACGCACGACAAAAAGGACTCGACCGGAATCTGCTTCATCGGCGAACGAGATTTTCGCGAATTCCTCGGCCACTACATTCCTGCTCAGCGCGGCGAACTGCGCACTCCCGACGATCGCCGTATCGGCGAGCACGATGGTGTCATGTACTACACCCTCGGCCAGCGCAATGGCCTCGGCATCGGCGGCCGGCGCGACGCAGGCAGCGAAGCCTGGTACGTCGTCGGCAAAAATGTCATGAAGAACGTGCTCTACGTCGCCCAGGGCGGGGAGAACGAATGGTTGCAGTCGCGGCGCCTGATCGCCGGCGAGCTGAGCTGGACCGCCGGTCGCGCTCCTGCTACCGAGTTTGCATGCACGGCTAAGACGCGTTACCGCCAGTCCGATCAGGCCTGCCGCGTGCGGGTCGACGGCGCGCGCGCTACGGTCGATTTCGACTCGGACCAGCGCGCGGTCACCCCCGGACAATCGGTCGTGTTCTACGTCGGCGAGGAATGTCTCGGCGGCGGCATCATCGAGGCTACCGACGCGGCTTTCGGCGGGCTCATGCGGGCTGCCGCATGAGGGAGGAACGCGTCATCGCCTTGGCGGGCTTGTTCCAGGCGGTCGCGCTCGTGCGCACGGTGGCCGTGCGCGGTGGCGCCGACCCGTTCGCGATGCAACCCAGCCTCGCCAGCATCTTCAAGATCGATGCAGACAGCCCTGCCGACGTGTTCGGCGGCGTGGGCAATCTGCGGCCCGGCCTGGAGACCTTGATCGCACAACTGGACAGCGACAAGCGCGATCTTTCCGTCACGCGCGTGGCGATCTCGGTGATGCGCGTGGAAAGCAAACTGGCCAGACGGCCCGCCATACTGAGCAAGCTGCGCACCGGTATCGAAGCGACCGCACGACAGCTTGGCGGCATCGATGTCACTGATCCGCTGATCGCCGCGCGTCTCGCCCAGCTCTACATCGAGACCATTTCCACCCTGCAGCCGCGCATCGTCGTCGAGGGCAACCCGCAGTTCCTGCGCCAGGAAGCCCAGATCGCGCAAATCCGCGCCCTGCTGCTTGCCGCCATTCGAGCTGCCGTGCTCTGGCGCCAGCTCGGTGGGTCGCAATGGCGACTGATTTTCCGGCACAAGCAGTATTCGATGATGGCTCGCGGTCTGCTTGCCCAGTGCACGCTCAGCGGCACCTGAAATCCAGCATCGCTCGCTCGCCCACCTAGCGCGCCCTAGCGCGCCGTCGACGACGTTTTCAAACGATCCCGTGGGTCGATTTCGTGACGGATATGGCGAAATTGAACCATTTCCGAGCCACTCCTTGGACGAGCATCCGTTTAAGTTAATGTGATTAACATCACGCTTTATATATAATTTGATATTTTTATCACTGTATTTTTTCGGAAATATATTAATTAATAATAATTTCCAACTGATGAATTGGGTTTTTTTGCAAATATGTGTCGTAATTCACAAATTAAAATAAAAATAGAAGTTAAAAAACAAGTGCAGGGGGTTTAGGCATACTGCTTGAATATGTTTTATGCCCTGAAGCGGCCCCTTGCGCTCTTCATAACAACTCGCAGGGGTAGCGCATATGATCACGTCAGGGACCAAGGCATTCCGGCTAGGTTTTTTCACTGTGTCCGTGCTCGCCGCAGCCGTGAATACGGCTATCGCAGCGCAACAAGCGAATGACCTAGTGGCTGTGCCGGGCAGTTCGGCAAGTGCCCAACAACTCGTTCGGGCCAAAAGCAACGTCGCGACCGCCGTGTCGATCGCCGACCGGTTTTCCGCACAATTCACTTCGGGGCCCAACGGGACACTCGACCCGAACCGGGTGCAGCTGATCAATAATTTGCTGCGTTCAGACGCACGGGGAGTGGCAGAAGCCGCTGCTGCGACTACCCTGCAACAGGCAATGGCCGCCGCAAACTCCGGCGCCATCCGCCGCTCCAACACGACGATTACGGCAAACACCCTGCCCAACGCCGTGGGCGACAGCACGGATGACTTGGTCTACACACCGATTACGCCTTGTCGCATTGTCGACACGCGAGTCCCCGGAGCCGGCGGTTTTTTCAACGCATTCGAGACGCGTACGTACAATGGTGCCGGCAGCACAAGCCAAGGGGGCTCGGGTAGCTGCTCCGGTTATACGGGTGCGATCCCTGCTGCACTAGCACTCAACCTCACCGCAGATGCCACGAACTTGGGTTCGCCCGATCAGTACGGATTCGTATCCGTTTCTCCTTCTGGCATGGCCTGGCCTCTCGCGAGCTGGCTCAATCTACACGGTGGAGAGACGGTGGCCAATGAAGGCATTGCCACCATCAACCCCACTACGGGCGATTTCGACGTTCTCAGTCAGAACCCAACCCATATCGTTGCCGATGTCTACGGGTATTTCCGAGCGCCGAGCGGGGGCGGAGGCGGGGCTGGGGCGACTGGCGCCACCGGAGCGACAGGCGCGACCGGCGCTACGGGCGCAACCGGAGTTGCTGGTGCGACCGGCGCCACGGGCACCAACGGAACAAACGGAACAAACGGCACCAACGGAGCGACGGGTGCTACCGGTGCCACAGGAACGAACGGCACGAATGGCACCAATGGAGCCACGGGCGCAACCGGACAGGGCTTCAACTTCAAAGGTGCCTACGGCGGTACCGGGACAGCCTACTCTCCGTACGACGTCGTGACCCAAGGTGGATCCAGTTACGTGAACGTGACTGGTACTAACACCGGCAATCCGGCATCCGATCCCACCGACTGGAAGTTGTTGGCACAGGTAGGCGCAACCGGAACCACGGGCGCCACAGGCACGAATGGCACCAATGGAGCGACGGGTGCGACTGGCCCCACGGGTACCAACGGCACCAATGGAACAAACGGCACCAATGGTGCAACAGGCGCAACCGGTGCGGGGGGTTCAACAGGTGCTACCGGTGCAACTGGATCAAGTCTGAACTTCACCGGCCCCTACGGCGGCGGGAGCTACGCCGTATACGATGTCGTGACGTTCGGCGGATCCACCTATGTCAACGTTACCGGTCAAAACAACGGGAATCCGACATCTGATCCGACAGACTGGAAACTGCTGGCGCAGGTAGGCGCGACTGGAACCACTGGCGCGACGGGCACGAATGGAGCCACAGGTGCGACCGGTACCACAGGCGCCAATGGTGCCACGGGTGCAACCGGTGCCACGGGTACAAACGGAACGAACGGCACCAACGGAGCGACTGGTGCAGCGGGACCGACCGGTCCGACGGGAGCTACCGGTGCCACAGGCGCGACAGGAGTGGGCGCTACGGGGGCGACGGGCGCCACGGGTGCCACGGGCTCCGGCATGGCGTTCACGTCCAGCATGACCGCGGCTCCGTTGACAATCCTTCTGGGCGGCGTGGTCGGCACTGGCGCCGCGATGCCTGTCTCGGGAGCGGAGTTGGTGACTTCTCCGTCGGTCACGGTGGGGCCGATCAGTCTCGCGACAGCGCCTCAGCTGTTGCCACTGGTGCAGACCTTCCCGCAAACCGGCACGTTCCATACGTTGAACGCGACCGTTATGAACACGGTAGCAGTAACCTTGCTCAGTCCAACGACAGTGACAGCCACGCTGTACACGGGTACGGTGGCCGGTGGTTCGCTTACGTTGAACCCAACGGGATTGACCTGCTCCGTCACATATCCACCTCTCTTGATTGCGGTAGGCGCCATCAAGACATGCTCGGTATCGGTTGCAGGTGTGAGCGTCAACGCCGGAGACAGCGGCTTGATCGTAGTCAACGGCACAGGAGGGTTGGCTACTGTCATGACGGTGGGCGGTTCCGTAGCAATCAGCCCATAGTCGAATGTAAAAAGGCTTGTGAAGGGCGCGGAATTCCGCGCCCTTTTTTTTGACCGTCGGTCGAATTCTCCGCAGGAGACAGAATCGAGCCCCGCTTCGGGGGAGTTCGGGGTCTGATTGCCTTGAGAATATCGAGAACTTGGCGCAACGCCGGGTTGCCGTTCCTGGTCGAAACCTCGCCTCTGAACTCAATAAATCGCCCCCAGACTGGCTTGCTATGCGTCCAGACCGTTGCTTCCGCAATGCAGCAAACTGCGCGATAATATGGGGCTAGCTTCCCCGCCCCCACTCGACACGCCAGGAGCCTCCTCATGACCGATTCCTTCGCCACCCGCGACACTCTCGAGGTCGGCGGCAAGAAGTACGCGATCGCGAGCCTCGCCAAACTCGGCCAGAAGTTCGACATCGCGCGCCTGCCCTACTCGATGAAGATCCTGCTCGAGAACCTGCTGCGTCACGAGGACGGCGTCAACGTGACCGCGAAGGAGATCGAGGCAGTCGCAAAATGGGAGCCGAAGAAGGAGCCGGACACCGAAATCGCCTTTATGCCCGCGCGGGTCGTTTTGCAGGACTTCACCGGCGTCCCGTGCGTGGTCGATCTCGCCGCGATGCGCGACGCCATCGTCATGCTCGGCGGCGATGCCGCGAAGATCAATCCGCTGATTCCTTCGGAACTCGTGATCGACCACTCGGTACAGGTCGACTCGTTCGGCGAATCCGGGTCGCTCGACCTCAACGTCAAGATCGAATTCGAACGCAACAAGGAGCGTTATGGCTTCCTGCGCTGGGGCCAGACGGCGCTCAACAACTTCAAAGTGGTGCCGCCGCGCACCGGCATCGTGCACCAGGTCAATCTCGAATACCTCGCCCGCGTTGTGGCGACGGCGGACAAGGACGGCGCGACCTGGGCTTTCCCGGACACCGTCTTCGGCACCGACTCGCATACGACGATGATCAACGGCATCGGCGTGCTCGGCTGGGGCGTCGGTGGCATCGAGGCCGAGGCGGCGATGCTCGGCCAGGCTTCTTCGATGCTCATTCCGCAGGTCGTCGGCTTCAAGCTCTCCGGCAAACTGCCTGAAGGCACGACCGCGACCGACCTCGTGCTGACCGTGACCCAGATGCTGCGCAAGCACGGCGTAGTCGGCAAGTTCGTCGAGTTCTACGGCGATGGCCTGCAGTATCTGCCGCTCGCCGATCGCGCAACGATCGCGAACATGGCGCCCGAGTACGGCGCGACCTGCGGCATCTTCCCGATCGATGCCGAAGCGCTGAATTACCTGCGCTTGTCCGGCCGCGACGACAATCTGATCGGCTTGGTCGAGGCCTATGCGAAGGCACAGGGCTTGTGGCACGACGCGAACACGCCGCATGCGGAATTTTCCTCGACTCTTGAGTTGAACCTCGCCGATGTGAAGCCGTCGCTGGCCGGCCCGAAGCGCCCGCAGGATCGCGTGCTGCTGCAGGACGTCGGCAAGAGCTACACCGAATCGCTCGGGGCCCTGGCGGCGAATCGCAAGCCGAAGAATGGCGCCGAGGCACGCTTCGCCAACGAAGGCGGCGATACGGCAATCGGCCACGACGCCAGCGTCAACGGCCCGGGTCAGGCAGTCACGCGCAATGGCGAGAATTTCCAGCTCAAGGACGGCGCGGTCGTGATCGCCGCGATCACCTCGTGCACCAACACCTCGAACCCGGCGGTGATGCTCGGCGCCGGCCTGCTCGCGCGCAATGCGGTCAAGAAAGGCCTCAAGGCGCAGCCGTGGGTCAAGACCTCGCTCGGTCCAGGTTCGCTGGTCGTCACCGATTATCTGAAAAAGGCCGGCGTGCTCGGCGATCTCGAGAAGCTCGGTTTCTATGTCGTCGGCTACGGCTGCACGACTTGCATCGGCAACTCCGGCCCGCTGCCGGCGGAAATCTCCAAGGGCATCGGCGATGGTGATCTCGTGGTTGCGTCGGTGCTCTCGGGCAACCGCAACTTCGAAGGCCGCGTGCATCCGGAAGTGAAGATGAACTACCTCGCTTCGCCGCCGCTCGTCGTCGCCTACGCACTCGCCGGCACGGTCGACATCGACCTGACCGCGCAGCCGCTCGGCAAGGGTAGCGACGGCAAGGACGTCTACTTGAAGGACATCTGGCCGACGAACAAGGAGATCGGCGACGTCATCGCCACGACCGTCGGGCCCGAGTTGTTCAAGCAGAACTATGCCGACGTGTTCAAAGGCGACTCGCGCTGGAATGCGATCGCCGCACCGACCGGCGAGCGCTACGGCTGGGACGAGAAATCGACCTACATCAAGAATCCGCCCTACTTCGACGGCATGCGCATGCAGGTCGGCAAGATCAACGACATCTCGGGCGCGCGCGTGCTCGGCATCTTCGGCGACTCGATCACCACGGACCATATCTCGCCGGCCGGCGACATCAAGGCGACTTCGCCCGCTGGCCAGTTTCTGCAGGCGCATGGCGTGATCAAGGCCGACTTCAACTCCTACGGCTCGCGCCGCGGCAACGATGACGTCATGGTGCGCGGTACCTTCGCCAACATCCGCATCAAGAATCTGATGCTCGGCGGCGAGGAAGGCGGCAACACGATTTACTACGGCAAGGACGGCAAGTCGTCGCCCAAGCTGCCCATCTACGATGCGGCGATGGAATACAAGAAAGAAGGCACCCCGCTGGTCGTGCTCGCCGGCAAGGAATACGGCACCGGCTCCTCGCGTGACTGGGCGGCCAAGGGCACCCTGCTGCTCGGCGTCAAGGCCGTGATCGCCGAGAGCTTCGAGCGCATCCACCGCTCCAACCTCGTCGGCATGGGCGTGCTGCCGCTTCAGTTCGTCGACGGACAGAACGCGCAGACGCTCGGCCTCAAAGGCGACGAAGTGTTCGAGATCGCAGGCTTGCAGGACGGCGCGGCGAAAGAAATCACGGTCGTCGCCAAGGGCACGGCCGGCGAGAAGAAGTTCAAGGCCAAGGTGCTGCTGCTGACGCCGAAGGAAGTCGAGTACTACCGCCACGGCGGCATCCTGCCGTTCGTGCTGCGCCAGCTCGCAGCGAGCTCCAAGGCCGCCTAAATCGGCGGCAGTACACCTCGGCTAAGCAGCGAACGCCCGGTCACGCCCGGGCGTTCGCGTTTCCGGCAACGCGAACTTTGCGGCGCAAGAACGTTGCGCGCCGCATTCCTGCACACGCGCCACGCGTGCGCGGATGTCGTCATAGGAAACCAGGCTCGAACGCATCCATTCCAGCATGCGCGGGCCGAAAAGGTTCTCGCTCTTGCGCATCGTCCGCTGGACGACGCCCGACAGTGCATTGTGCTTCCACGGTTCCGCCGCGGCGTTGGCGACGGCATTGTGCGGCGTCGCCGTGAGCGGCAGCGACGAATCGAAGTCGAGAAAAGCACATAGCCGCTCCCATTGCCGATCGAACTGCTCGACCAGATCTTCCAGACAAAGCACATAGTGGCCAGGTGCGCCGAGCTGCGCGATCTGTACTTCCATTACCCGATTCCAGCGCCGCACCCAATGCCTTACCCCGCCATGAAACGCATGCGTGGGGTGGATCAGGTCGGCATCGACGACGGAAGCGACGACATCTTCGCCGTTACGCAGCACATGCACAAAGCGTGCGTCGGCGACATGTCGCGCAATCTCCTCAACGTACATCACGTGGTTGGGAGTTTTTTCCACCCACGCCTCGCAGCGTTGCAAACTAGCAACCTCGTCAAGCAACCGGACGAAGCGGCGGATGCAAGGTTCTATCCGCCACGGCGGAGCCTGCGACAAGCCGAGCAGTTCGGTCTCGAGCCGGTGCAGACGCCGCGGCCCGTGGGATCGGGCGAAGAATCCATGTCGCCGATACCACGGGTCGCGGCGCACGTCGGGGTCTTGCCAGCGTTGGCCGATACCGCCGAACACACTCTCGAAGAAAGCGGTTTCCGGTAACGTCAGTACGTTCGGATACCGCGCCAGCAAGGCCTGTACGATGGTGGTACCAGACCTTGGACAACCCACGACAAAAATACGCTTCATACACCCCGCCGCTACCCCGCGTTACCCCGCAACCACCATGCCGGGTCAAAGTGCAGAAAAGGAGAACTTTTCGCAAACGAAGGTAAACACCGCGGGCAAACCGGAAGGCGACGCCGTTCGCAACCTGCTCGTACGCCTGCCGCTCTGGCAAGCCTGCTTCGAACAGCATTGAATTTCAGCACCGATCCGCACATCCGCCGTCGTTGTGCTAGTCACCGCGCTGCGTCGCCGCTTGCCGGCGTTGTCCGCACATGCTCAAATTCCCTCAAACAAGCGTTTGCGTGGGGTACGCGGCGCACAGGCACGAAGAAGAATCAGGAGGGAGCAATGACCGCGAGCAATGACCGTCCTTGGCTGGCTAACTATCCGGCCGAAGTACCGGCGGAAATCGACGTGAACAAGTACCGGTCGATTCCGGAAGTGCTCGAGGCTTCCTGTGACAAATTCCGCCACAACCCGGCCTACATGAACATGGGCAAGGCGCTGAGTTATGACGACGTCGATCGACTCAGCGCGCAGTTTGCCTCCTACCTGGTCAACGACCTCAAGCTGAAGAAAGGCGACCGCGTAGCAATCATGCTGCCGAACGTGCTGCAGTACCCCGTGGCCGCATTCGGCATCCTGCGCGCCGGCTTGACCGTGGTGAACACGAATCCGTTGTACACCGCACGCGAACTCAAGCACCAGCTGAATGACTCCGGCGCGAGCGCGATCGTGGTGCTCGACAATTTCGCCGCGACGCTGGCCGAAGTGCTGCCGCAGGCGCCGACGGTGAAGCACGTAGTCACGACTGCCATCGGCGACATGCTCGGCTTCCCGAAGGCGTTCATCACCAATCTCGTCGTGCGCCACGTGAAGAAGATGGTGCCGAAGTACCGCATTGATCACGAAGTGCGTTTCAACGACGCGCTCACGCTTG
>Ga0207712_10000306_pt1 | contig 44964 bp, 76 predicted proteins | sample KBSS44metaG_FD_184402 | JGI IMG/M metagenome (GOLD analysis project Ga0207712, IMG submission 184402) | Switchgrass rhizosphere microbial communities from Kellogg Biological Station, Michigan, USA - KBS S4-4 metaG (SPAdes) (version 2) | ecosystem: Host-associated > Plants > Roots > Rhizosphere...
AACCTGACAACCGAACCAGTGCAGTGTCGAGAGCGCTTCTAAAAGGAACGCTGTCGAGACAGTAAAGGCGGCCGGAGGCGTGAATCTTCCGGTGGGCGTTTGGCTCACGATACGAGCAGTCAGGCTAAAGCAGCTCTCCGAGCATGAATGCCGTAAGAGCCCCCTGCGGGGGCTGGCTGGGCTACGGAATGGAATGGTTTTGTCTGGAGGTTTTGTGACCGAAGACATCATGTTGCTCAAGCACGGGACTCCGATGGCCTATCGGGTCTGCGAGGCCTGCAATCACCTCGCTCGAGGCCTTTCGATCCGCAATTGGTGTCCAGCCTGTGAATTTGAGTGCACGGCGATCGGGCAACGTGTGCGCGAAAAGCTTAAGCAGCTCGCCGAGACTCCAGAGCCGCCAACCAATGACCTCTCAGGCAGCACGGCACCTGCGTTTCAAGAAACGCCTCCGGGAAGCTGCAGAGCAGTTTGAGTAGGTTTTCCACAGGATTGTCCACAGAACGTACTTTACCAGATGGTTAAGCAAGAAACGAGCCATGGCATACCCAAAATCAGCCTTGACGCCGCCTGAGCCGAAATTGAAGACCCAGGGCCAGATGATGGCGTTGTTGAAGCAACGTTCCGCCGCCCGCGCGCAACTGCAGTGGAACAAGCCGGTGCGCAACGCAGATGACACCGGACATCAAACCGCAGCGGGGACGGAGTACGAGATTCGCAAGACCCTCACCAAAGGGCAGGCGATGTATTGGGCATGGCACGCCAAGAAGCTGTTGGGTTATTCGACGGATGTTGAGATCGCACGTACTCACTGTGAATCGCATCATTTAGGGGGTCAACATGAGCAAGCAACAACGAGAGTGGCAGGAGTTCCTTCGATCGATCGCGCATCTGACGCCGCAGAGGCAGGAGGAATTGCGCGCTGAGCGCAAGGCGAAGGTATGAGATCGAAGATCCGCGCAGGTATGCGTACGCCCTTCACGCACAAGTTGTGGAACCGCTGGCTCGATCGGTTGAACGGCCCGGACCCCGCGGATCCACAGTATTGTTACCTGAAGGCGGGGATTGCGCATTTCCGCCAGCTGTGTGCAGAGCGGGAGAAGGGGCCGACGTGAGAAGAGCAGCTCGCCGTGACGATAACGAGAGCGAACTCGTTGCTGTTGCAGAGCAACTTGGCGCATTGTGGGTTCAGACCGGCCCTTTGGATGGGTGGATTTGCTGGCGTGAGCACTGGTATCCGGTTGAGATTAAGAACGGCAATAACAAATACACTGATGCCCAGATTTTATTTCTCGCGCGCTGCAAGGCGCACGGCGCAACAGTGTGGACATGGCGCACTGCCGATGACGTTTTAAGAACCTTCGGCGCACGGAGATCCGCATGAAATTTGCTCTTATCGTAGCAGGGATTGTTATGTTGGTTTGTTTGGTGCTTCGCTGGCTGTCAAAAGTGCGCTGTCTGCATTGCGACCGGCCGTTGCATGAAGCTGGGGAGTATGACTCGCAAGTCTGTCTTGCGTGTGCGGGGGAATCGCATGAAAATCGAGATTGACCAAAGTGAAGTTGTGCATATCCTCAAGGAGCACAACGAATCCAACCCGTTACTCAAACTGATACTTGAAAAGGTGAATCACATCATGGCAACACAAGCCGAATTGGCCGCAGCCCTCAAGACTGCGAACGACGCACTCACCGCGATTGCAACCGAAGTGGACAAGGTGGGCACGGAGGTGGATACCCTCAACGCTGCAATCAACAATCTCACGGCGATCATTTCCGCCGGCGGGGCGACGACACCGGAGGTGGATGCAGCGCTGGCGGCATTGCAGACGTCCGTGAATTCCATCACCGCGAAGGTCAAGGCGGTGGACGACAAAGTTCCAGATAGCCCCGTAACGCCGTAGATGCGGCACGAGGTCGCCTACGCCGATGACGCACTATCGGCGTGGGCATCTTGGGTGCGAGGGAATCAAGGCGCGTGGCCTGTCAGAACTCTCCTGGGTCGTATCATCGATCAGGGTGTTTCGGGAGCAGGACAGTGCGGTGAAGTTCAGACAATGCCGGAACCTGTCTTGCAGACAGATCGGGCCGTTGCGCATCTGGAGATTGTCCTTCGGCATGTCATCAAGGTTTACTACCTCACCTATGCTCCCAGTGAGATTAAGGCCGAGCGGTGTTACTGCTCGCGAGCGACGTTTTGGCGTCGAGTAGAGCGGGGACAACTCGCGGTTTATCAACGACTGCTTGAAGCTGAGACTGGAACTGGCTACAGTCAGGCACGCTTGCAGATACTGCCCGCGTAAATCCCCTAAACCCGCCTCTGCGCGGGTTTTCGCATTTCTGGAGTCCCCCATGTCTGTGACCAACCCGGTTACGGCGAGCTTTACCGCGCCCGCCACGTTCGAGGATGGCACGGCCATACCTGCGGGCACGATCACGAAATACCAGTACGGTTTTGGGCAGGTCTCGGGCACGTACACCATCATTGCGGATGACGTGAATCTCACGGAGACCGCCGGCAAGCAGACTGGATCGCTGCCCACGAATCTTGCGGTCGGTAATTGGTTCGCCGCAGCGCGATCAGTGACCTCGGCTGCTGCCGGGAGTGCGACCTCGAAATGGGGTAATGAGGTCGCGTTCACCATCGCTCCCAAGGTCCCGAGCACCATCATGGATTTTGGCGTTGCCTGAATCGCCATTTCCAATGGTGGTTTGGGCAGGCCCCAAAACCTGATTGCACCCTTCCCAACGGCCCGCTCACGTAGATGGCCGCCAAGCTTCCTAAGGCGATCTCAGACATGCAACTGACCGCGGTCCGCACGCTCACTTCCGTGCTCGCCGCCCCCAGTCTGCAAGCCTCGGTGAGCGGCTCCACGGCGACATTGAGCTGGACCCCACCCGTGCCTACGGGTCAATCGGTGATCGCCGGCTATCGGGTCTACAAAGGCACTACGGCCGGATCGCAATCGACGCTCATCGCCACCACGACGGCCACGAGCCTGCCGGACACCCTCTCGGGTACGCAGTTCTATCGGGTGGAAGCGTTCGACCAGTACCAGACCGGCAACAGCTCAGTCCCGGTCGGATGTGTTCCTCAAGGCAACGTTTTCCGATTCGCGAATGCGGTCGGGCACTACTACCGCAATAACAGCTATCACTTCGATGCAGCGGCGGTGAGCTCGGTCACCACGGTGCTGAATGCGCTGCAGTCCAAAGTGACCGGCGTGTGCATGTCGGGCTATGCGCAGTACTTCGACAACGGCACGAGTGGGCCGAACTACGTCTGGACGCAGGTCGATACCATTCTGGCGAACTGTGCTGCCAAGGGTAAGCAGTTCATCTTTCAGCTGGCCGACCGCAACTTCTCAACCGCCAGTAGTTCGATTGCGGCCAACACCTTTCCACCCTGGTGGATCACAGCTGGCTACTGTGCGGCGGCCGATGGCAATGGCTGTTCATTAGCCAAGGTATGGGATCTCAACTACACCAACAACGCCTGGATCCCGTTCTGGCAGGCCTTCGGGGCACGGTACAAGGACAACACCAGTCTTGCGCAAGTGCAGATCGGCGGTGAGTCGGTCCTGCTCCTCGGGGGTATCTCGAGCGCGCAGTATTCGCAGTACTACAAGAATCTGAAGTCAGTCGCTGCTGCGACACGGGCAGCATTGCCCTACACGCTGATTCACGTGATGGTGGATTACGTGAATGCGGTGGACTTTGCCACCACCGCTTTGCAGCTCCAGGATCTGCTGACCTACTTCAAGAGCTTGGGCGGAATCAGTGTCGGAGGTCCGGATCCGGCAGGACCGGGACCGACCAGCACGGCGGGCAAAGACCCGACCGTGAACGAGGTCTATCAGGGCAACACCGGCGGTATCGACTATCGCGCCGTCCTGATGTTCCGGTCGCAGATCGAGGCGTTGTTTCAGAACGTCAACCCATCCACGCCGCAGGCCATCTTTACGCTTGCGCAGAATACGGTTGATCCGCAGATCATGATCTGGACGGATGTCAACTCCTGGAGTGGTATTCAGACCAACATCCAGAACGGTACATTACCGGCCACTCGAGCGACGGCGCCGAACGATGGGTTTCAGTACGACGGGGGTCCCCAGCCACCGGCTGATTTCTTCGTCACGCTGCAGGGCCAGACCGCGCAAGGAGCCTCGACCTTCCGTACTAACGGAGCCGATCCGTCCTACAACGTACCGAACGAAGGCTCCATTTACTTGGGTTGGCCCAATGCGGTGGCCGGTGCGTTTCCGATTGCCCATTACGAGGTACAGCACTCGACGGACAATGGTTTCACATGGACTACGCCCACGGGTGGTGCCTCCATCAGTACCGCTGCCGCGGATGCGCAGGGCACGCGTTTCAAGGATTTGAGCTGTCCTAACAGTGTCGGCAGTACCTATGGACCTACGGCAGGGCAATATCTGCCGGCGACGGTGTATTCCCATCGCATTCGGGCAGTGGACACGCAGGGGAATGTCAGTCCCTGGGTCACGGGGGCCAAGCAGTATTTCTTCAACGGACTGAGTGGGGGTAAGTCTGTTGGCACTCCAACGGGTGGTAGCGGTAGCGCAGGTGGCGGATATAAGTGGGGCGGGGATCTGTCGAGCGGCTACGGGATTAACTACGCGATTGCCGATGCGACGTATGGATTCGTCCTCAGAATCGATATGTCGTCTGCTACAAGTGGTTATTTGCTGCTGACCACGGGATGCAATTACCCAACCTACAACCAACAGGTGGGTGATACGGATTACATGTATGTGTTGATGCAAGTGAGCAGTGCGACCGCGCTCATTCTGATGCATGGCGAGGTGGTGGGTGATCTTAAAATGCAGCCTGGGGGTGCGCCTGCAGGCAATTTGAGCGGAACAGAAGTTAAGCTCTCCTCGTACGTTGCTGGCGGGACTGTGCTCGCCAACACGTATCAACTGTACAAAATTCCTCGAGCTCATTTCATGGTGCCGCAGTCAGGATTCGCAGGCTCCTCGACAGCAATCGGAGTGCGGCAAGATTCGCTCTACAAGTACCTGTGGCAATCACAGAATCCAGTGATCGTAACCGTTGCGTTGGGTTGGTTCGGTAAGTGACGATATCATTCTTCGGCGCCGCCTCGACGCCTGCAGACAACAGTTCCTACGAGTCCACCGCCCATCCGGCCGTGGTGACGCCGCCGGCTTCAATGTTGGCGAATGACCTGGCGATTATGTTGGCCGGTGAGAGTATCTCGAGCACGGGATCGAATCATCTGCTGTCCATGCGCGCAGGCGATGGACAGACTTGGACTGCAGGAACCTTCAATACCGCGAATCATGCTAACCAGATGTTCTGGTCGGTGTTCAACGGGACTTGGACGCAGAATCCAGCCGTCAACAATGACGGGCAGACCAATAGCGGCGGCTTAAGCGGCGTATTGATTGTCTTTCGCTCCTCGTTGAGCGTTCCTAATTGGTCCATTGATCAGGCGGAATCAGACACTGCGAATGGTTCGCCGGCCAGTCCCTTCACCATCACGGTGACGGGGCAAACTCCGGCTGCGGCTTCCACAGTTACGTTGGCCTGGTGGTTGGCGGGAAATGCCGTGACCTTCAGCTCCTTGACGGCTGGGTGGACGAAACCCAGTGCCATTGCGCAGTGGCGCAACACAGCTACCACCACAGGCTTGAAAATAGCCTTTTCTGCGGCGTATTTGATTCAGTCTACGGCGGCTGCAACCGGTAATGTCAGTCAGAACATGAGCAGTGCCATTTCCTGCTACGGCAACATTATTACTTTTACCGAAGGCGCCGCGGCTGTTGTTCCATCCCGTTCACTGTTAGGCGTCGGTACTTAGGAGCATCGTTGTGGGTGATGGGATTCAAATTACGGCCGGTTCCGGCACTACAGTCAACACTGATGATCTCGGTGCCGCCGGCCATGTTCAGCGGGTCAAACCTGTATGGGGTGCGGATGGCACGGGAACCGATACGCAGGTTGCGCAGCCGCTGCCGGTGCAGGCGACGATTGAATCCTCACAGATGTCCAACGTGGGAACGATCGTCACGCCGAAATTCGCCAGTATCTCCGACAGCGCCAGCGGCCAGACGGCCATTGTGGCAGCCGATGCGACTCGCAAGATTCGCGTTACCGCGTATGTACTGGTGGCAGATGCGGCTGTCACGGCGAAGTTTCAGAACGGCAGTACGGATGTGACAGGCCCCATGTCATTAGCCGCCAATGGCGGTGTTGTCGCGCCTTTCAATCCGGCGGGTTGGTTCGAAACCGCTTCCAATACCGCGCTCAATCTCAACCTCGGGGCTGCTGTGGGCGTCCGGGGGCATCTCACCTACCTGCTGATCTGACGGAGCCCCCATGCCCGCATCGACCTACCTCGCGAACAAGATCGCGAATCACGTCTATCGTGCGACTTCCTACACAAGTCCCACAACTGTCTACGCGGCACTCTTTACCTCAACCGCATCGCTCGCGGAGCTGAAAGCCGGCACGCTGACCAACGAGGTGACCGGTGGGTCATATGCGCGAGTCGCGCTGACCTTCGGTGCTCCCACCGATGGTGACGGATCGGCGACCACGACGACGTTTCCCACTGCGACTGCGGGTTGGGGCACGATTCGGTACGTCGCGGTGATGGATGCGAATACGGCCGGCAACGTATTGACCTACGCGCAGCTATCCTCGGATGTGACGGTCAATACCTCGAACACGTTCCAGTTCAACAGTGGAGCCTTAGCGGAGACAGTCGATTGAGTGTATACTAACACGAAGTTAAGTGTATAATGATTCCGTTAGCACAGCAAACGGGGTCATTTATGGGTCGTCCACGCACTATTCCGATTGAGTTGCTCGATAAAGCGGTTGCGGACTACGAGACATCGAAGTCATGCGTTAAATCCGCCAAGAAATACGGATTGGTTGTCGCCACGCTCTATAAAGAACTCGCGCGGCGTGGCATTGAACGAGTTGGTTTGGAGATCTTCCGTAAGGAACGCCTTCGCAAATTGCCCGATATTAGCGAAGTGAAACGTCTTTACGATTCCGGCATGACACCGACTGAGATTGGCAAGAAGTATGGCGCTGGCAATTTCGCTGTCATCGCGGCCTTGCGGAAGGCCGGTATTGAGCGGCGGCCACGTGGCAATTCGCAAATTGAATTGACAGGGGAGCATCGAGCGAGGCTGATGGAACTTTATGAGGCCGGCTATAACTACGCGCAAATCGCTGGTTTAATGGGACTCGCTCCGAGCACGATTTCGAGAATATTTCGCCGGGAAGGTATTTTCGCGAAGAAAAATGCGCGCGAGCGTCATGGAAGTTGGAAGGGCGGCCGAATCAAGAATTCTCAGGGCTATATGAGCGTACTTGTTGATGCGGACGATCCGATGGCATCTATGCGCAACCATATAGGCTATGTTTTAGAGCACCGCCTCGTGATGGCCCGATCATTGGGGCGTGTATTGGAACGTCGCGAAACCGTCCATCACATCAACGGCGACGTCGGTGATAATCGGTTGGAGAATTTGCAGTTACGGCACGGTCCGCACGGCAAAGGCGCGAAATATGTTTGCAACGCCTGTGGTTCCCACGACATTAGCCCGACGAACCTCTGATGCTGCTGCTGCTCAAATCGGTCGTCAGTGGGGCGGCAGCGGCCAGTCTCGGGATCACGCTGGGACTGTCGGGCGTTGCCGGTACATCCGCCACCCTGGATCTGCATGCGGGGCTCACGCCGCCGGAGTCGGTCGAGCTCAATATCTTCGTCACGCCGGATGTGCATTTCGGCTTAAGTGGGATTTCGGCAGGCTTCGTCAGCAATAGCGCCACGCTCAATACGCTCGCCAATTTGAGCGGAGTGGGCGGATTCACTGCCACTCCCACGCTTGCGCTCTTGATGGGGCTCTCGGGTACGGTCGGTGGGACGCTCCAAGGCAACGCCTCCGCGGGGATCACCTGCGGGCTAAGTGGATTACTGCAGGTATTGCCCAGCGCCGTGCAGACGATTCTGTGCGGCCTTACGGGCATCCCCACGCTCAGCGGGGGAACGCTAACGCCCACTGCCAGTATTCCGCTTACCCTGAGTCTTGCGGGTCAGCCGGTCAGTGTCGCGGGTGCAATCTGTGATCTCACGCTGGATCTGACGGGAACGGCCCAATTCGCCATCCCGACCTTGGCTACCCAGATGCGCTTGAGCTTCAGCGCCGATGAGATCCGTACTTTCTTCCGGAGAGGCTAGATGGTCCCAACTTTAAATGAGGGCAGCCGCTGTTTCGTGAAGGCGAAGTTCTACGACAAGAACGAGGCCCCGCAGATCGCCAGCTCCCTGCAATATCGGGTGGACTGCGAGACCACGAATACCGCCATCCTGGATTGGACCACGATCACACCTGCTGCCGTGGTCGAAGTTCAGATCGATGCCACTCTGAACACCATCATCAACAGCAATAACGTGGTGGAGCGTAAGGTCGTGACCTTCAAGGCCAATGCGGATCCGGATACCGGCGCGTTCACGGGCGTGCAGTTCTATGACCTGATCAATCTGCAGGGTGTCTAGAGAGCGCATCAAGTGCCTGAAGATCAACCCAAAACCACGCATGCACAGCGCCGTCGCAAGGAATCGCAGGAGGCGCTGCGTAGACGACTGCGCGGTACTCAATTCATACGCAGGCTGAAGGAGATCGCAGACCGTGTCCTGGAGGTTGAAGCGGGGCAAGTCCCGGCCTTACGGCTGCAGGCAGATATCTACATGCGCTTGCTCGGCAAAGTTCTCCCGGATCTGAAGGCCATTGAGCACAGTGGACAGATTGAACGACCCGCCGACGTCTCGGACAAACCCATGTCCGCAGCCGACTGGGCAGCCCAAGCCGAGGATTACCTGGGCACCTCAGCCGGGACCGCAAAAGCTTCTAATTGACTGCCCGCTGAGTGAGATCTTCTTCGGTGGTGCTCGAGGGGGAGGCAAGACTGATGGGGTACTGGGCAAGTTTGCTCTAAAGGCCAAGCGTTATGGGAAGCACTTCAATGCAGTGTTCTTCCGTAAGGAGATGCCGCAGCAGGATGATCTGATTGAGCGAGCGAAGGAGATTTACCTTCCGCTTCGGGCCACTTACAGCGAGCAGAAAAAGCTCTTTGTGATGCCGTGGGGCGGCCGGGTTCGATTCCGACCCTTGGAGAATAAGGCCGATGCCGAGAAATACCAGGGGCAGAGCCTCACAGACGCCGCGGTTGAGGAAGCAGGTAACTACGAATCTCCGGATGCCATCGACCGCCTCAATGGCGTACTTCGCAGCGCTCACGGCGTCCCAACGCAGCTATTACTCACAGGCAATCCGGGCGGCCCTGGTCAGGGGTGGATACGACAGCGTTACGTTGATCCTGCTCCGCTTGGACTGAAGATCCTGGTGCGTAAGCTCCCCAACGGCAAAGAACACAGGTTCGTCTACATCCCCAGCAAGGTCGCCAATAACCAGATCCTGCTGAGCAACGATCCGGACTACATCAATCGGCTATACCTGGTCGGCAGTCCCCAGCTGGTTCAAGCATGGCTCGATGGGGATTGGGATTCGATTGAAGGGGCATTCTTTCCCGAGTTCTCGATTGCCAAGCATGTTGTAGCGCCTATGGAGCTACCGAAGCATTGGACGCGCTTTCGCGCCAAGGACTGGGGTTCGGCCAAGCCCTTCAGTATCGGCTGGTATGCAGTCTCAGACGGTGAGCTGCCGCAGTTCCCTCGTGGAGCGCTGATCAAATATCGCGAGTGGTACGGCATGAAGCCGGATAAGCCGAACGTGGGGCTGAAGATGACCGCGGAACAGGTGGGGGAGGGGATTCGCGAACGCGAGAAGGGTGAGGCCATCGCCTACGGCGTCATCGATCCCAGCTGCTTCATTGAGGATGGTGGACCCACGATTGCATCCATGATGGCGCCCACGATCTGGAGGCCCGCGGATAACAAACGCGTGCCGGGCTGGGATCAAGTGCGTGGGCGATTAGTCGGGGATGGTAAGCCCATGTTGTATTTCTTCAGTACGTGTGTTCACACCATTCGTACGCTGCCCATGCTCCCGCACGACGAGAACAAGGCCGAGGACGTGGACACCGATGCTGAGGATCACGCTGGGGACGAGACGCGCTATGCGTGCATGTCCCGGCCATGGATGAGCTCGAGCGCGAAGTCCTCCAAACAACCCACGGACAGCTACGCAAAGCTATTCGAAGAGCACGACACCTCAGCCTGGAAAACCGCTTAGTCGAGGTGTGTCGACGAATACGCCAATTTATGCGCGTTTATGCGAATAAAGGTGGACATCGTAGATACCAACCTCGCGTTTCTTGCATGAACATGCGCATAACTACCATCGACGTAGGGGGCTGAGTGGCCAAAGCTAAGAAGGCAGCCAAAAAGGATCTGCTGCCCTCGGACCCTGATGAAGCCTTGGCCGCGATCGACACCGACAACCCCACGCTCGCCAGGCTCGTCTTCAACTTCAACCAAAGCTGTGATGCCACGGCGAATGCTCGGCGGGAAGCGGAGATCTATCGGGACTACTACGACGGCAAGCAGTGGAGTTCCACGGAACTCGCGGTCTTGGAGAAGCGCGGCCAGCCGGCCATCACCGACAACCGGATCAAGGACAAGGTTGATTACACTTTAGGCCTCGAGCGCAAGCTCAGGACCGATCCCAAGGCCCAGCCCCGCACTCCCGAGGACGATGCAGGAGCGGATGCTGCGACGAGTGCTTTGCGGTATGTGGCCGAGTGCAATCACTTCTCGCAGATCAAGTCCAGCGTCTTTGAGAACCTGGCGATCGAGGGCTGTGGGGGATGTGAGGTCATTGTCGATAACAAGACCTACGCCAAGACGCAGAACAAGAAGGTCCTAATTCGCTACATCCGCTGGGATCGCTTGTACTGGGATGCGCATTCGCTGGCGAAGGATTTCACCGACAGCCGCTATTTCGGCATCGTCAAATGGATGGACCTGGATGAAGCCAAGGCGGCGTATCCGAAGCTCTCGCAGATGTTCGACCTGTTCACCGCGCAGAGCTTTGCGCCCGGTTCCCCGACCTACGATGACAAACCTCGCTGGTTCGATCGGGGACGTAAACGCGTGCAGATCCACGAGCAGTATTACCGAAAGGGTGATACGTGGATGCGCGCCGTATTCTCCCGGGCGGGATTCATCGAAGAACCTGCCGAATCGGTTTATCTCGACAGTGAGACGGGCAACAAGGAGTGTCCGCTCATCCTGCAGTCGATGTATGTAGACAAGGAGGGCAACCGCTACGGGATTGTGAAGCGTTACAAGGATCTACAAGACGAGATCAACAAGCGTCGATCCAAGTCTCTGCATTTGCTCTCGGTGAACCAGGCGCTGGCTGAGAAAGGTGCTGTCGAGGACAAGGAAGCGGCCCGTAAAGAGCTGTCGAAGCCGGATGGGTTCGTCGAATACACCCCCGGCATGAAGCTCGAGGTGCGCGAGAACGCAGACCTGGCCGAAGGGCAGTTCAAGCTCCTGCAGGAAGCGCAACTGGCTCTCTCGGCCACTGGACCCAATGAAGCGCTCCTGGGTACCACGGGGGATTTATCGGGTCGCGCGAAGCAGCTGGATCAACAGGGTGGAATGATCACGCTCGGGATTCAGGGCGACAGCATCCGCTTCTGGCAGAAACGGGTAATGACCGCGGCGTTTAACCGCATGAAGCAGTTCTGGAGCTCCGAGCAGTACATCCGCATCACGGAGGGGGAACAGACGAAGTTCATGCCGGTGAACTCGACCTACCCGGACAACCATCCCCATGTGCAAAAGGGGATGAAAGTCCCCGGTGCGCGGATGAACGTGATGGCCGACATGGAAATGGACATCATTATCGATGAGGCGCCGGAAGTGGCTACGGTGCAGCAGGAGGACTTCCAGGCCCTGACTAGCCTGGCAGGTGAAGCCCATATCCAGATCCCGCCTCAAGCCCTGATCGAGGCCTCGGGACTGTCGAGTGCGACCAAGAAGAAGGTCTTGGATGCCATGTCTGGGAAGTTACCTGATGGAACGGAGATTCCGCCGCAAGTGCAGCAGATGCTTCAGGCCAAAGAGAAGCAGATCAACGATATCGCGCAGGCGCAGCAGCAGAAGACCCAGGAGCAGCAATCCACTGAACAGGAGCTGGCGCAGCAGACCTCCGAGGTGAAGCTGCAGATGGCCAACCTGAAGGCGATGCAGGACGGCCTGCAGGCCAGGAGCGCTGCGTTGGAAGCGCAGTTTGCCGCCCGCCAACAGGAGCTTGAGGCACAGATGGAGATGCTGAACGCCAAGGAGATCGAGTTGAAATCACTGCAATTGTTGGCAGCTCAGAATCTCAAGGCCACGCAGGATGCGGCCAATTCAGTGGTGGATGGGGCGGCCAAGGAAGCGGCCATCAATACACTCACCGCCAAATTGGAAGCCCAACAGGTCGAGCACAAGAAACAGGTTTCGGATCTAGCCTTGCAGCACAACCAGCAGCTGCATCAGGAGCGCGAGAAAGCGCGGACAGCGCAGCAGCAAGAGCAATCGGCTAAAGCGAACGGTGCCGAGAAAGCGAAGCCGCGCAAGATCACAGTCGAGCGTGATGCGCAGGGCCGCGTGAGCGGTGCGACCGTCAACTAAATGGCCGGTGCAATCCGGCAGGTGTTCACCTTTGACCCTGCCCCCAGCAACCTCGGCGGTATCGCGGGGACGCCGAGTCATTTTCGTGCCACCACCTCAACGCCCACGCTGCCCAATAGCACGATTGTGGTTGTGGCGTGTATCGCGAATCTGGCGGGTAACACGGTCACGGGGATCTCGGATTCGACCAACCCGGCCTATACGGCACTCGATCACCTCACCAAACCCTCCGATGGGTTGGATATCGGGAGTTATTACTTCCCGAATGCGGGGGCGATCACGGCGGGGGATGGAGGCGATGCGACCGGTGGCAGTACGACAACCTGCCAGGACACATCCAAAGCCTGGACTACGAACCAATGGGTTGGAGCAACCTACGTCAACCTGAGTAATGGCGCCACCTCGACTGTCACGTCCAATACAGCGACCCAGCTGACGTTCGGTGCGACGAGTGCGACGTCCGCCGGCAACCGCTACAGCGTGGGTGGGTATGTTGATATCCAGGTTTCGAACTTCGATGACTACAACGCGGCCATTTGCATAGAGCTGACCGGACTCTCCGCATCCGCGCTATTGGGACATAACGCCACACAGGCCAGTTACACGGCGGGAACGGATAACGCGGTCTCGGGTACCGCTGCTTTGGGCTCATCGCCCGGCATTATTCTGGGCTTTGCGATTGCGGATGTGAATCTATCGAGTGTGCCGGCGACGGGCACGGGTAATACCAGCTCAACAGTCGTCTGGAAGTGGGATCAGGCGCAATTCAACGCCCGCCTGCAATATCGCAACGCAAGCAATCCCGGGACGGCCGGTAGCAACTTCAGCGCTCTGACGAGCGATCACTATCAGGTTTTCATGATGGCGTTTGCGGATGCTTCCGCGGCGACTTTCTATCTACCGCTTTTAGGTGCAGGTTAAATGGCCACATTCCAAGTCGTTGACGAGTTCGCCAACTACATCGCTACGGCGGGAGGTACGGCAGGCCCCGACTTGGATGCGGATGCCTTCAAAGCTGCACTCAGCAATGTCGCCCCCACCAAAGCGGGCACCCAGGTTTTGGCCGATATCACGCAGATCGCCTCCACAGGAGGCTATGCAGCGGTCGCATTAACCAGCGTGACATGGGCCGAGACAGGTGCGGGTACCGGAATCTGGCAGTTCGGCTCGGCGGCCTTCAGCTTCACGGCTTCGGGCGCTGATTTCGCGACGGCCCGCTATGTTGTGATCTATGACGATACCGCGACGACGCCAGCCAAACCGGTCGTGGGCTACGTCGATTACGGCACTACTTTTGTGGTGACCAACGGCAATAGTTTGACCGTGACGCCCGGTGCGAATGGCATCTTTCGCATTACCGTGAACTGATGTACACAAAAACGAAACGTGTCATCGGTTCAGGCGATACCGATGTGGACTGCACGTTTCCGTTCAGTCTTCTGGCAGCCGGTTCAGGGGATGCCACGCTGGTCAAAGCGGGCCCGTGTCAGCTGGTGAGCATCCACGCCATCAATGTGTCGGCTGCAGTTCGCTACCTGCGATTCTATGACACGAGCATAAAGCCGACCGTGGGTGCGGGCATTCCCATCAGGCGCTATGGCATTCCGGGGGCGACCACAGGGGCTGGATTTGTACTGCAACCGCCGCTACCGATGCGCTTCACTCAAGGGATCGGCTTCACTCTGACGACCGGTGTCGCCGATACAGACACAGCAGGGCTTACCGCCAACGATGTCATCCTGACGCTGGAGTATGTCTAGTGGCGAATGACTCCTTCATTCAGGTTGCAGTCGATGGCGCTGGTAAGAAGGTCGCCGCAGATCTGCAGGTAGACGCCTACGGCAACACCGTCTACCTGCAGAAAGCGCTGCTCACCGGCGATCCGGCTGATGCGGTGGCGCAACTGCTGGACACCAATCGACAGATTCTCGCCTGCCTGCGGGCGTTGCTGAGAATCCAGTCCGACACGACCAACTCACGTACGACCGAAGAGGATTATTCCTCGACACTCGGAGAGAATTTCGATGGCTAATGCGAATCAACTACAGGTCGGCCCGGGCATCGCGGCGGATGGCGGAATCATCCCGAATCGGGCTGGGCGGTTGGGCGACACGATCATGTCCGAGCTCAACGGGCGCTACTATGAGCAGGCTTCCCGAGGGCGGTTGTTCCTCGCCAATGCCATTGTGACCGCTCCGGTCATCTTCTCCACTGCAGCCGGCACAGGCGGTCCCCTGATATGGAATCCGCCCACCAGTGGCGTGAATGTCTCGGTGCTCGCGATCACCTGTGGAATCACAGTCGTGAGCACGGTTGCAGCAGCCCTGGGATTGACCGGCAACACCGGCCAGACTTCGGCGCCAGGCTCGACGACTGCGATCGATGGTCGCTCGAGCGCACTGATCGGTGGGCAAGCCTCCGTGAGCACACCCTATCGGGTGGGTACGCCGACCAATGCCGGCGGTTTCTTCTTCCCGCTGCTGCACCTGCATACCGGTGCACTGACAGTCGATACCGCCGGCTTTGGCTGGATCGATGTGGGTGGGGCAGTGGTCTGTCCGCCGGGCGGTTGGGTGAGCGTGGCGGCCTCTGCCACGGCCACGACCACTGTGGCCCAGTTGGGTTGTTTGTACGCCGAGATCCCGGTCTGAGGATGATCGGTGTGGTTAGACCTTCGATCACTTTGGGAAACACAGCCTAATAATCTGACGCTGTCGATCGAGCCCGGATCGATCAGCGTAGATGGTCAGTCGGTCGCCCTGGCTCTAGGGCTGGCCACCACCGAAGGAGGCATTACCCTCGCCGGGCAGAGCACGACGCTCGCCCTCGGTGTGCCGCTGTCCGGCAGTGGACTGACCCTTGCTGGACAGTCGTTCAGCTTTGCGACGGGCGTCGCGCTGACCAACGGATCGATCACGATCCAAGGCCAGAGTGTGGTCTTCGGGCCCTCACTGCCGTTATCGGCCGGTTCGATCACCCTCCAAGGGCAGTCGATCAACTTTGGGCTGGGTGTTGCGCTCGGCACGGGTGACATCACACTCCAGGGCCAGACGCTCCCGCTGGCCTTGAGCGTCCCGCTGAGTGCGGGCGCCATGACGCTTGCGGGTCAGTCGATCACGACCGCCCTGGGGCTGGCGTTCGGTTCTGGAACCCTCAGCTTTGACGGGCAGGGCATCACTCTGTCGCTTGCCGGCGCTCTGGCGCTGTCGATCGAGCCGGGTGCTATCGGGATTACTGGCCAGGATCTGGGGCTGACGCTCACGCAGGTCAGTACGCAACCGGGCCCAGTCGATAGCCCACGCATTGCGGAAGGCTTCTACCGCCGCAAGAAGCGTCGCAAACCACTCGAACTACCCGAGCCGGTCTTTATCTCGCCGGCCAGCTTTGAGCGCGCGCCGCCGCAAGCGGTCATCGACAAGGTTCCCGACTTTACGACGCTCGCCCAAACACTGGGCGAGGCACCCGCGGCATTGAGTGCCCGGATTGACCGTGAAATTGAATTTCTGATGCGTGAGCGAGCAGAGCGAGACGATGAAGAAGCGCTCGTGTTGATTCTCACCGCATTGGACTAGGGCCGCCTCCTACTAAAGGGCGAACTCGGTTGTCACTGTCCGTCAACAGTGGCCTCGCCGCCTGAGTCAGGGCGTTTCGTAAATCCAAACGATAGGTGGATGTATGGCTGACGAAAGTCCGTCTCTGGACTCGTTGATTGGTAATCGTGCGCGTGATGAAAACGGGCGTTTTGTCTCGGTGACGCCGACCGAGGAGCCGAAGGCAGAACCGAAGGTGGAGGCGAAAGCCGAACCCAAGGTCGAGGCCACTCCGGTTATCACGCCTCCCGAGGTAACTCCTCCTGTCGTAGCACCGCTGGTTGTTGCTACCCCGCCAGTCCAAGAGTCCGAGAAGGAACAAGCCTACAAAAGGGCCATGCAGGCCGAGCGCGAGAAGCGTCAGGCCGCAGAAGCGCGACTGCGTGAGTTGGAGCAGCCCAAGAAAGAGCCGATTGACCCCTGGACTGATCTTCCCGGCGCCCTCAAAAGCGAACGGGAACAGCTGCAGGAAACACTCTTTGTCGAGCGCTGCAATCTCACGGCTGAGATCGCACGCCAGCGACACAAGGATTACGACGAGATGCAGGCGGCCTTTCTGGAGGCGGCCGAAGCGGACCCGTCGTTATTCGCGCGTCTGCGGCAGGAGCGCAACCCGGCAGAGTACGCCTATAAGCAAGGCCTACTGCATCGCGAGTTAGGTTCGGTGAACGGCGATCCGGTCGCCTACCGAGAAAAGCTCAAAGCATCCATTCGAGCTGAAGTTGAAGCGGAGTTCGCGGCCAAGGGAGGCGTAAAGCCTCCCGCTGTTCCGGCCTCCCTCAACTCTGACAGCTCCCCTGTGGTGACGGAACCCGTCTATGCGGGTCCGCCCCCACTGAAATCCCTATTACGAATCAATGATCGGAGATAGCCACCATGGCTGATACCACCGTCCCTACCGCATTGCGGGTCAAACAGTGGGACGATAATTACTTCACGGAATACATCCGCGGGAACCGACTCGCCCGCTACATGGGCACGGACGAGAACGCCATCGTCCAGGTCAAGGAAAACCTGTCCAAGAAGGCCGGCGATACCATCTACTTCGAACTCGTGAACCGCCTGCAGGCGCCGGGCAAGAAGAACAACCAGACCTTGGAAGGCTTCGAGGAAGACCTGAGTCAGCGCTCCTTCCCGCTGACCATCAATCTGTATCGCCACGGCGTGGTCATTCCTGAGTTCGAAGAGCAGGTGACCGCCATTAGCCTGCGCGATGCCGGTAAGTCAGTGCTGATGAGCTGGTCGATGGAGCACACGCGCGATAAGTTTCTGGCCGCGTTGGGTTCCAAGGATGCGGTCGCGGCGGGCGCCGGTAATGTCACGACGGGACCGGGTTCGGGACTGGGGAATACGTCCGCCTTCCAGACCACCAACGCCACGGCCTTGGGCGTCTGGTCAACTGAGAACAAGGACCGCGTGTTGTACGGGGCTGCCAACAGCAACTGGAGTGCGACGTTTGCCACGGCCCTGGGCAACGTCGATTCGACCAATGACAAGCTGACGTCGTCGGCGGTTTCTGTAATGAAGAGGCTGGCGAAAAACGCCTCTCCCAAGATCCGCCCCATCAAGGTCAACGGGGATGAGGAGTGGTATGTCATGTTCGCAGGCTCGGAACCCTTCCGGGATCTAAAGCTCGACACCAACATCATCCAGTCACGCCAGTACGCATTGGATCGGGGCACGGACAACCCGCTCTTCACCGATGGTGACATCGTGTGGGACGGCGTGATCGTGCGCGAGATTCCGGAACTCAGCCAAAACAAGTGGCTCGCACTGGGCGCGTCCTCGATCGACGTGGGTGAGGTGTATCTGTGTGGCGCACAGGCCATGGGATATGCGCTTGCTCAGCGCTGGAATACCCGTGAGCAAGATCGGGACTACAAAACCAAGCATGGCATCGCGGTCCAGCAGATCTATGAGGTCGCGAAGCTTCAGTTCGGCACTGGCGCGACTGATACCACCACCCCGAAGGATGCCGGCGTAGTGACGGGCTTCTTCAGCGCGGTCGGCGACGCCTGATCCACCACCCTAGGAGAATGACATGACAGCAGCAACAGTTGCGGTGGCGGCATCGGCTATCCACCAGGTTCCCAAGCCTTACAGTGCGGGACTCATCGCAATTCCTTATAGCGCGACCATCGCCACCACCTCTCTGGATGACGTGGGCGACATCGTGGAGCTCGGGTATGTGCCCGAGAACGTCACGGTGGTGGGATTCATCATCAGTACAGCCTCTCTGGCCGCATCTGCGTTGGTCTACAAGATCACCATCGGCTCAACCGATGCGATTACCGGTGTCACCACGGGCTCGGGTGCGGGATCTGCGTTTTGGGGAGTCTCTCCCGCGCCGTTGGCCATCACGACCCGGAGCAAGATCCAGATCAACATCACGACCGTAGCGACGACCCCTGCGGCTGGATTGTTCAATCTGACCGTGCTCTGCGTAAACCAGTGAAGGTTGAGCTGATAGGCGATGAGCCGTGGTCCGGTACTTTCCCGGGCTACGGCGCCGTCGCGGCCACGAAAGGGTGGAGCAAGGATGTTCCACCGCTGGTTGCCAAGGGACTGATTAATTCCGGGAGGTTCCGTGTCTGTCAACTTTTTCCAGTTCAAGGAAGAGGTAGCCAAGAAGCTGGGAGTACTCCCCGTGGGAAACTCACTCTCGGCGGAAGACGCGGAGGAGATCCGGAAGAAGTGCGTCGCGGTTCAAAAGCAACTCCAGGAGTTGGACATCGCGACCATTGATCTGGAAGACGGCATCGATGAAGTGATGGTCGATAGCATCTCAGCCATGGTGGCCGCTTTGCTGGTCGATACCTTCATGTTGGGGGAGCCCAAGCGGTCCAAGCTCGCCTCTGAAGGCATTCTGGGGCTACCGACGACATCGATAGCGGAGCGGCAGCTGCGGAAGATTCTCTCGCCTACAGTCGTCTCGCGACCGGTGAGAGCCGAGTACTTCTGATGCCGCAGATTCCCTTTGGTACGAGCAGCTACCAGCACGCATCGCTGCCGCTGTCCGCCCAACGCATGGTCAATAGCTACCTCGAGCCGGCACCGCCCGCCGCTAAAACGGCTGCGGCAGTGGTCGCCTGTTTCGGGATTAAGGACTTCCTGAGCTTCGGCACTGGCCCCATGAGAGGGGCAGAGATCGTCAACAATCTCGGCTACGTCGTCTCGGGAACTCAGCTTTACAGCGTGACGGCGGGAGGACTGGTTACTCCTTTGGGTTCAATCCCCGGCGCGGGACCGGTCTTCATCGACGGGGATGGTTCGCACGTCATGGTGACGGTGAACGGCCCTTCCTATCTGTGGGATGGGGCAGTCACCGCACAAATCACGGATCCTGACTTCCCTGGCTATGAGTGGGTCGCGTTCCTCGACGGTTATATGGTCGGAGGCCCAGGAGATGGACGGGTATACGTCAATCACACGGCCTTTGATCCTTCCGGGTGGGATGCGCTGGATTTTGCTTCCGCCGAAGCCGCACCCGATGACGTGGTGGTCGGCATTGTTGATCACCGGGAACTGTTTCTCTTTGGCCGTCAGACAACGGAAGTTTGGTACAACTCAGGTGATCCCGCCTTCCCGTTGAGCCGCACGTCCTCGGGCTTCATGGAGATCGGGACTACGTCCAAGTATGGACCGGCGAAGATCGACAATTCCATCTTCTTTCCCGCTACCGACGGTACGGTCAGACGGGTCAATGGCTATACCCCGGTACGGATCTCGCAGACCGCCATGGAGCAGGCCATTGCGAAGTACGCCGCCCAGGAATGCGTTGGGAGTACGTGGATTGAGAATGGCCATTCCATGTATGGGCTGACCTACAACGAGGCCACGTGGGTTTACGATGTGTCAACCCAGCTTTGGCATGAGCGGCAGTCCTACGGATATTCGAACTGGCGCGCGGCCTTCGTGCTCCGGGGGAACAACACGACCTACGTGGGCGATCGTACCTCGAACAAACTCGGGATTCTGGACGCCGGCACGTTCACTGAGTGGGGCGATACCCTGGTGTCTCAGGTTGCCGCCCCCGCGATTGCACAGGACAACCTGCTCATCCCGCATGCATCCCTCGAGCTCGTCTTCGAACAGGGCGTGGGAACTACGGGGCAGGGCGAAGATCCCCGAGTCATGCTGGATTGGTCGGATGACGGTGGACGTACATGGTCGAATGAGATCTGGCGTCAGTTGGGTAAGGCCGGAGACTTTCGCCGTGCTGCTTTGTTTAACCGGCTGGGGCAGTCTCGAGATCGTGTGTATCGGTACAAGGTATCAGATCCCGTCCGGCGCACATTGATACAGGCGATCCTGAAGAATGCCGCTTAAGCCGCCTGGGTTTCCGCCGGTCAACCAAGCAGACTGGGATCGATGGACGAGGTCAACCGCAGTGGTGCCAGATGACAACTCCGTCACCATCACGAAGTTGGCGGACAAGGTTGTCACTAACCCAAAGTTGCGCGACAGTATTCCCACTAGCGTCATTGGGCGTGTTACTAATACGCCAGGAACGCCCGCGGACATCGGCGCGACGACGGATGATACGTTCTTCGTACGCCGTGCCGGGGCATTGGGGTTTGGAGCGCTGGCGGACACGGATATTCCGTCAACTATCGCGCGCGATTCCGAAGTGACCACGGCCATTACTGCAGCCCTTGCCGCCGCATTCGCAACGGGCACGTACACGCCGACGCTCACGAACGTGACCAATCTGGATACTTCGGGAGCCAATCTCTGCGCCTACACGAGAATTGGAAGCGTGGTGACGGTGTCAGGCCGGGTGGATCTGGACCCCACGGCCGCAGGCGCGGTGGAATTGGGTATCTCGCTCCCCATCGCGTCGAACTTCACGGACAACAAGCAGTGCTCGGGCATCGCCTTTTGCAACACCGTGGCTGGTCAGGGAGCGGCGATACTGAGTGATCTCACGAATGATCGCGCGAGCCTGCAATTCATTGCGGTGGACACGAGTAACCGGGTCATGATGTTTGTCTTTCAGTATCAGGTCGTATGAACGAAGCAACAGCGCAAGCGATTCTCGAAGAACTCAAGAAATTGAATGCCGGTGTCGCTCAGATGCTGTGCTACCAGAGGATGATGGCCGATGCCAAACGACGTCCCTATCCCCCAGTGGGACCAGCTGCCGGAGTTGACGTTCCTGGAGAAAACAGCCTACATCGCCTACCAGCTCAAAGTGATGGCTGACGGCACCGAAGCGCCGGTGAGTCATATTTTCGAACCCGGCCTGTATATCCGGGAAATCAAGATTCCAGCAGGCATCGTCATGGTTGGACGTCCCCACATTTTTGGCCATCGGTGCGAATTAGTCAGTGGCAGCTTGTTACACGTGAGTGAAGAAGGTCGGCGCGTGATTGAGGCACCGTTTGAGATGCATACCGTGCCGAACTATCAACTCATCGTCTACACACTCACTCCCATTGTGGGACGGACCTATCACCCCAATGAGGATGAAGAACGCGATGTTGAAGTGTTGGAAAACAAGTGGTTTTTGCCTCCTGATCCCATTTTGCAGTTGGGCGCAATGGTGCATGCGCGCTTGACGGAGGATTCCCCGTGACAGCCGCTATCTCAGCGGGCGCCGCGATCGCCATTGGCGCTACAGCGGCTGTGGGCGCAGGCGCGAGCATTTATGCGGCCAACAAGGCGGCGGGCGCTCAACGTGACGCATCCCGCGCGGCAATCAATCAGCAGAATTCCGAATATGAGCAAAGTCGCTCGGATCTGGCCCCCTGGCGCACCACGGGTGGGAGTGCACTTGATCAGATTGCCAAACTCTATGGCCTCGACACGGTGGATGCCAATGGCAATGTCGTGAAGGGTTCTGGAAAGGCTGATTTTTCCAGTTTTTCGACCTCGCCGGACTTCCAGTTCAACTTGGGCCAAGGGCAGGACGCGATCAATCGGTCTGCCGCTGCTCGCGGCGGATTGCTCTCCGGGGCGGCCGTAAAGGCAGGGGAGACCTATGCCACTGGATTGGCCAATCAGAATTTCGGCGATTATGTCAGCCGGCTCTCGGGCGTTGCCGGAGCGGGACAGTCAGCGACCAATTCCACGACGGCTGCCGGAATGAACATGGCCAACAACAACAGCAATGCGTTGCTCTCCGCCGGTAATGCGCGCGCCTCTGCATATAATCAGATTGGCCAGACTATTGGAAACACGGCTAACGGACTGGCGAGTAACTGGCTGTTGTACAAGTATCTGAACCCTGGAGTTCCCAACCAGGCACCGCTGGGGGGGGGTTAGTATGGCCTACGAACCCATTAATCTCGGGGATATCCTGCAGCAAGTTGGAGCGATCAAGGGATTGCAACAGCGTCAGCAATACGGAGCGTTGCAACTAAAGCAGGCCCAGGATCAGGAAGCGCAGAGTTCGGCGCTGGATCAGGTCCTGAAAAACAATCCCAATGCGGCTTCCGCTGATCTGATCAAAGCGGGCGGCGCTTCCGCGATTCCGATCGCCGCTCAGCAACAGCAATTGGTTGCCAAGGCGGACGAACAGACCTACCGCCAAATGTATGCCTCAGCCAGCGAAGCCATGGTAGCCAAAGATCCCATCGCCTTCATCAAAGCGAAGCATCCTGAGTTTATTCAGCAGTACGACGCGCAATCCGGTGCCCCGGGAACATTCGACAAACTGACGCCTGATCAAGTGCGGCAAATGGCTGCGGGCATTCGCGATCACGCGCAGCAATTGTTGGTCGATCCCAAGACGGTCTTTCAGGTCCAGCATGAGGATCAGCGCGCCGCCAATACGCAGGCGGGCGAGGTTGCCCGACAGAGGACGAATATCGCAGCAGAGAATGCCCGTGCTGCAGCAAGTCGGGCCGTCACGATGCGCGGGCAGGATTTGGAGCAAGGCCGCGCCAACAAGCCCCAACTGGTGACGGTCAAGAATCCCGATGGCACCGAGACGCAGAAGTGGGTGACGCCCGGCCAGACCGAAGGTCCCGCCTTGGGGCCGCCTTCTCAGAAGCCCATGGGCGAGGCTGACAAAAAAAACGCGGTGCTGTTCGATAGCATGATGAATGCCGAGAAGCAGATCCAGAGTATGACCGCAGGTGGTAAGGGCACAGACACGAGCAGCAAATGGAACGCTTTTCTCGGTGGCGTACCGGGCAATGTCGCAAAAGTCGCTCAAACGGATGAATTCAGGAAATACGAGTCTGCGGGCCTTCGGTGGGCTGCGAACCTGCTCTATCTGAAGTCCGGCGCTACGGCCAACCCGGATGAGATTCGATCCACGTGGAAGCAGTTCTTTCCGCAGCCTGGTGATGGGCCAGATGTGAAGGCACAGAAGGAAGCCGCGCGTGCGCAGGAGATTGAATCGACGCGCAAGTACATGGTGCCGAATGCAGCTCCGCTGCCAGCTAACGCAGGCGCTCCGATGAAGATCGCTTCGGATGCCGACTACGCCAAGGTGCCCTCTGGGGCGCAATACATCGCTCCTGACGGCTCAACGCGGACGAAACGGTAATGGGCTGGCAGGATGATCCTGTCGTCGCTCAGGCGTCTTCTGGGGGTTCATGGAAGGATGACCCTGTCGTGCAACCACAAGCCGTTCCAACGGCTTCTGAAGCGCCCACAGACGTAGGCCGACAGGTCGCGTTGGGCGGGCGCGCCGTGGGCGAAGGAGTGGGCGGTACCCTATTGAGCGCGGTGGATCAGAACCCGGTGAACATCATCTCCAGCGCGCTTACGGGGAAGACCCCTCAGCAGTGGACGATCTCGGCGGTTAACCACTATCTCGGCGCACATTTGCCGCAGATGCCATCCTATAGCGAGTTGCTATCCAAAGCGCTCACTTATCTTGGGGCCCCGACTCCTGAAACCTCGGGCGAGCAACTGGGCTCTGCAGCCATTCGTGGGGCTTCGGGTGCATTGACTTTAGGCGGCCTCGGCGGAGTCGCGACGGTCCCGAATGCCATCCGCGCTGGGGTGAGTGGAGCTACAGGAGCCACCGCATCCGAATACGCGCGCCAGCAGGGTGCCGGGCCGGTGGGACAGTTCGTGGCGGGGCTGGCTGGCGGGTTTGCACCCGCAGCCGTAGAGGAAGCGGCCCGGGGCGGCGCCAATCTGGTCGCGAATATCGCCCGTCCCCTGACTCGGGCAGGTCAAGAACAGATCGCCGGCCAGGTTATGGCGCGCCAGGCGACGAATCCCCAGGCCGCGGTCGCAAATCTCGCGACTGCGCAGCCGATCGTGCCGGGGTCGGCCCGCACAGCAGGGGAGGCCTCGCAGGACTTAGGTCTCATGGCGCTCGAGAAGGGACTGCGGAGTCGCTCACCGGGTCAGTTTGGACAGCGGATCTCAGAGCAGAACACCGCACGGCAGGCAGAACTGTCCGCCTTGGCGGGGAGTCCCGAAGGAATGGCGGCTGCCAAGGTCGCTCGCGATGCGCAAACCGCCCCCATGCGCGAACAGGCCTTTGCCACCGGCGGTGTGGCCGATCCTGCGCCGATCCATGCCACGATCGATTCGATCCTGTCCTCACCGGTGGGTAAGCGGGAAACCGTCTCCAAGGCTCTGGAATGGGCCAAGGGACTCATTGGGGATGAGACGAATCCAGCTTCACTCTATGAGATCCGCAAAGATCTGCAGCTCGCGCAGCAGGGGAAGCTACAGCCGTCCTCGGCGAATGCGCCCAATGCATCGACACTGGCCACGGCCCGTGGTCAATTGGGACAGGTCGTCTCGTCCCTCGATGATTCCATCGAAGCCGCAGCACCAGGGTTCAAAGCATATCTGCAGCGATACCGGGATTTATCTCAGCCGATCGATCAAGCCAAGGTACTGCAGCAGATACAGACTCGAGCTCAACTGACGACGGCGGACGTGACGACAGGGGAGAATTTCCTCGGTAACAGCAATTTCAGTCGGGCGCTCGATGCGGCCATTCAGAAGAACGGCGCCAAATTGACCCCGGATCAAGTCGAGCGGTTGAACGCGATTCGGACCGACCTGCAGTATGGGCAGGCCATCAATAGCCCCTTGGTCAAGGCCCCCGGAAGCGATACGTTCGCCAATCTCTCGATTGCTCAGGTCATCGGTGCTGCCGGCAAGCATCCGATTGGACGCGCTTTGAGCAAGCCGCTGTCGTGGCTGCTGAGTGGCTCAGATGACAACGTTAACGAGATCCTGACGCGTGCCATGCTCGATCCGCAATTGGCGGCTCAAATGCTTAAGAGAGCCACCCCGGCAAGCGTAGGAACTTTTTCGGCTCGGCTGCGGGCATCGGCTTACGGGACCGCCGGCGCCATTGCTGGAAAGCCTCCCACATCTGCCCAATCGCAGCCGTTATCAGGGCCACCGTAACCCAGCCGATCAGTACCCAGACAATCACCATAAGGCCGCCTCCGGGCGGTCTTCTCGTTTCATGAGGGCTCGATGGCCATACTGTTCAGTCCGTATCTCAGAGCAGCCGATCAGGCCAATGATCCAATCCCCGGCGCGTTTCTGACGTTCTATAAAACCGGGACCTCTACCTTACAGCCTATCTGGAGTGAATTCACCCTCACCATCCCGCTCGCCAATCCGGTCCAGGCGGACGGTAACGGGGTCTGGCCTGCAATCTGGCTGGACGATGCACTGCCGGCGTATAAGGCTGTTTTACAATATCCAGACGCCAACAACCCAAGCATCCCTGGGGCGATCGTCTCCGGTCCCAACGGCACGATAGACCCCTACAACGCCGGCTTCAATGCTGCGGGCCAGTTGGCTCTATTGCAGCCCGTGCTCAATCCGATCACGGCATCCGAGCAACAGGCTGGAGTGACGCCCACCAATTACGCCTATCCATCGATCCAACCGGCCCGCTATGGCGCGAAGTTTGATAACGCCACCGATGATACGGCAGCCCTCAATCAAAGCATTTTAGTCGCCAAGCAGAACGTTCATGGTGCGGTCGGCAATGTCGTAGATCTGCCGCTGGGCACGGCTGTACTGACTTCCGAGGTCATGCTGCCCAATGATGTGCGATTCCTAGGCACCAACAAAAACGGATCAATCCTGCGAGCGGTGAGCGGTTGGAATTCCGGAACCTACCCGTTCATGCTGCGCGCGAATAATGCGCCTTTCAGCATGTTCGATTCAATCCTGGAGAGCCTGACGGTTGACTGCAATAACGTGGCAGGGTTGGGGGCGATTCAATCGGATGCCTGGCAGAACAACAGCGGTCCACGGCGCTGTCTTATCTATCAATTTACGACCTACGGCATTCTCTATACCAATGCAGGCTATTCGATATCAGGCGGCGCGGACATCCTGCCGCATGAAGATATCGAAGTTTACGGCTCCGATGCCATTACCCCCGCAGCTGGGATCAAAGTTGAGCAAATCTCCTCGGTTGGTAACTGTGTACTCGACATTCGCCGTGGAGTCATTGCCGGTGGCGCGGGGAATTTCCTGCCGCGTGGCATCGATATCGTGTACGACTCCAGCATCTTAGAGAAAGTGCACTTTGAGCAGTGCACGACCGGCCTGTATCTGGATGGCATCGGCACCCATGTGATGATTAACTGCGCCGCCGCCGATACGGTCACGAACCTCGTTGAGATTGCTGCGACCTTCCGCGGCTCCCTCACCATGATCGGCTGCCGTCGGGGGAGTGCGACCAACTTCATCAAAGACAATCGTGTTGGGGGACTTGGAACACCCACCTCGATTGATATTCCGTTCCTGCAGATCGGCCCCGGCAATGCCTATTCGATCAGTGGCATCACGCAGGCGGCCAGTGCCGTGGTCACTCTCAATTCCGCCGCTGGATCCAATCCAGCCGTTGTCGGCTCGCTGCTGAACTTTTCGGGTGTGGCAGGGATGACGCAGATCAACGGTCTGCGCGGAACGGTGTCCGCGATCGGAGGTTCAACGGGAGCGTGGACGGCGACCACCAACATCAATTCCAGTGGGTTCTCGGCCTACACTTCCGGCGGTGTGGTAGCGACCCCGGCCAACCGGGGGATCAGTGCGCCCAATACGGCCAGTGCCTGGTGTACTTTCGATGGGACCAAGACAGGCACGAATGCGCCCAACAACGGTTTCAACGTCAAATCGGTGACGCGCAATTCAGCCGGCAACTATTCGGTGAACTTCGAGAACGCGCTCCTGGCGAGTAACTCGCAGGCCATCGCGGTGACGGCCGCCGGGCTGACTGCCTATAGCATCAACAATGCCGGTCCTGCCACTGGGTTTGCGCAGTTCATCGTGGAGGTGCTGAGTGTCTCGGCGGGCGCGATGGTCGCGACTCCGACAGATAACGCTTTTCTCACCTTCATCTGCTTTGGCCTCGGAACATAACCAAGGAACATCATGGAAATGGGGGCTGCGGAAGGATCATTTCCCGACACTGAAGATAACCTGGAGACGCATGCCAAAAAGACCATAACCAAACAAGCGGAAATGTGGTTGCGGATTGATGGCGTTCTGCACCGCGCAACAGAGTTGTTCGGCGAGTGGAAGGCCAAAATGGCCCATTGGAGTGATCGGGGACCCAGGGATTATGAGGCAGCCGATAAGGAGAGCTTGCGTGAACTCGTACGCAATACAGTGCGCGCAACGGTTGAGATTCAAGGCGGCTATCAGGAAGGCGGAAACGGGAGTAGTCCACAGTGGCGCAACTGGGTGATGACGATGCTGGGAACGCTGATCGTGATCGGAATCACGGGCCTGATCGTGATGTACGCCAACCAGAAGGCGATGAGCGAGCGGATGGACGGCTTCGAGCGCCGAATCTCGAACATCGAGCACAAACTGTGGCCATGACGCGCATTGGTTCTAATCAGGAGTCCCCGGATGAGTCGATCACGGCTCACCCCAGCTCTCATGTCAATGTCAATCGGTTCACGCTGCCGAAAGATCCGTGGCAGTTGGGAACTGCCATCCTTTTGGCGCTGTCGATTCTCGTCAATGTTACTCTCTACATGCAGCTTCGTCATACGGAGCAGACGGTTGATCTGGACCGGTACGACGACAACACGTTCATCAACGGGCGGTTCGCTGATCTTGCGGCGCAAGTGAAGGCGGACCACGATCTCATCCAAGCTTATGGCCTGCAAAAGGCAGTGAAGGAGAAGTGACATGAGTGGCGGCGGACATATCATCATTCGAGATGCGATCAAACAGGCATTGAGCAATCCTGTGGTGCACGGGGCATTGCCAGCCGACACGCGAGCTGAGGTTGATCCCATCCTCGCCAAGGATACGAGCGCGTGGACCGAGAATGAGGACTGCCTCGCGTTTGCGGCCTTCCACTGGGCGCATGCGCACTGCTGACATGACCGGTACCGAAGTTGCTTTGGTGATCACCTCGTGTGGCACGCTGCTCACGGCCATCGGCCAGATGTACAACGTGTTCAATATCCGGCGACTGGAGAAGAACACGAATTCTATCTCCACGCGCAATGAGGCGATTGCCAAGCAACTCGGCATCACTGAGGGGAAGGCGAGCGAGAAGGCGAATCCGTCATGAGCTGGTGGGAGGCGATCAAGGAGCTGTGGCGCGATGCGCGGGGCAAAACCGAAGAGCCCAAACCCTGGTTACCACCGCATTCCTGGCCGCACGACAAACCTTTGCCGCCGCCACCTGAGAAGAAGAAATGAGCGAAACGCTTGGGGAGAGACAACGTCGATTCCTCCCGCTCGTCGCCAAACTGATCGACTTCGCCTATGCGCAAGGATTCGAGCTGACCGCCGGCGAGCTCTATCGTACGCCCGAACAAGCCGCCCTCAATGCGAAGAAGGGCTCAGGCATCGGTAACAGTCTGCACACGCAGCGCCTGGCCGTGGACCTGCAGCTATTCAAGGATGGCGTATACCTGACGGCTCCGGACGCGTATAAGTTTCTGGGGGACTTCTGGAAGACGTTAGACCCAGACTGCGCTTTCGGCGGGGACTTTAAGAGCGTGGACGCGGACCACTTCAGTCTTAGCTATGGCGGGGTCAAATGAACATCGGGGTTACAATACCAACATGAAATCAGAAAGTTGGTGCCCGATTAAATCTTTCGAAACTCTCTACGAAGTTAGCGATTTGGGTCGCGTACGGAGTCTCCCTCGCATGACGCCTCATGGAATAAGAGGTGGAGTCATTCTAAAAAGACGGGCTGATGGCATCGACGGACGTCCCAAGGTCGGGCTATACAAAGATGCGGTTCGCACCGACAGAAAAGTGCATTTGCTCGTTCTTGAGACTTTCAAAGAAATGAGGCCGTCTTCCCATCATCAGGCGTGTCATAACGATGGAGACATTCATAACAACCGACTGGACAATCTACGCTGGGATACTAGGGTGGCTAACCATGCGGATAGCGTTAGGCATGGAACTGCGGTTCCCCCCAAAACCCATATTCAAACTGACGCCTGAACAGGCGCGTGAAGTTTCCCGGCGCAGAAACGCAGGTGAGGAATGCCTGCCGATAGCGCGAGATTTTGGCATTACACGCCAGCACGTTGGCGTGCTCGCTCGGAGATTGCAGCTATGACACTTGGCGAAAAAGCTCTGCAGATCCTACGCACAGTCGCTCCCACGGTTGCCCTGGCGGTCGGAGGGCCGTTCGGGCCTTTGGCCAGTGCCGCCCTCTCAGCCGTACTCGGAACGCCCAAGGACGACGGTAAAGCGACAGAGGCGGCATTGCTGACAGCGACCCCGGATCAGCTGTTGGCACTCAAGAAAGCTGATCAGGACTTCGAGCTGCAGCTGGAGAAGCTGGGGATTGAAAAGAACAAGCTGGTCTTCGACGACATCGCCAATGCTCGAGCTCGGGAGATTGCGGTCAAGGACTCAACCCCGCGGTACATGGCCTATCTAGTCACGGTGGGGTTCTTCGGGGTGCTGGGGTATCTGGTGGTGGAGGGAAAGCCCGTCAGCGGCGGGGACGTCATGCTCGTGATGGTCGGCTCGCTGGGTACGGCCTGGACGGGCATCGTTGCCTACTACTTCGGATCCTCAGCTGGTAGCGCAGCCAAGACTGACGCGTTGAATACCATTGCTGTCAAAAAGTAGGTGCAACCATGATCGGACTTATCCTGCTCGTTGCCGCTTTCGTGCTGTTCGTCCTGGCAGCGCTGAACGTGCCATCCCCCAGGGTTTCACTGGGCTGGGCGGGTCTTGCCTGCGTGGCGGCTTATTGGATCTTTGTAGGCCATCCAATCAGCTAGCGCCTCGCGTGCATTCCCTTCAGGACACATTCATTGCCTCGCAGCAAAAATAGTTCAGCGGTTTTGAGCGCTTCGCAGACACTTACTCTATAGGAGCGCAGGGATGCTCATCCTGGCGGGTGTATTGATTCGCTGTCCGGGGTAGAGTTGTGGGCATATAGACATGTTTCAGGTCTCCACTCGTTTGCCATCAACGACTGCGCCTTCTCATTATCCCACCACAGACGATAGACCCAAACTCCGAACTCATTCTGGCGCCGGTCCCTCACTGTCGCCAAATAACCACCCCACCATGAGTCCATGGGAGCCCAATAGATCTCCGGGATGATCGCCACAAAGACCTTATCGCCTTGGTTGAATTTCGCTTCTGTGTTATTCATCTGTGAAGCCCTATGGAGCATCGCTTCCGCTATACGATGGTCTCTTTGATGTGAGCAGCCAGAATTGCTTCGATCCGCTCCAATCGAGCCAATATTTGCGCGAGCGCGGCGTCTGAAGGCTTATCAGATGCGATGCCCGTCTGAGTCAAAACTCCATGCAGGTGGTTCTGCATCATTCGGTTGATCGCCCATTTGTCAGGGCAACAGACCGGACATGTGCAAGTGCCTTCGTGAACTTTGGTCATCGACTCTCTCCTCGACGCGACGCGGCTCAGTACCAACCAAACATACGTCCGACAGCGCGACCAAAGTAAATATTCCCATGGGCTATGCTGGCGAACCAGCCAGCGACAAAACTACCGACACATGCGAAAACCCATGGGAGCCAGTGGGGAATGTGGATTGTAAAGCTCATAGACTTCCTCTGGTTCTCTTAGAACAAGCATGAGCCGGAATGGCCAGCTTCGCGTGTGCAACAACTCTGACCGCCAGGATAGGTAAGGTAGTTTGTGCAGTGGCGCACTTCCGATTTCAACGGTGGCCACGCATTCAGGGCCTTAAACTCGGCGCTGCAGGCGGGGCACTCGTGCTTACCATCGAGCCTCACCAGTTCCGTTGTCATGCCCACCCAGCCACAGCCACACTGGACTTTGTGAGCTGATACCGGTTCGTGAGTAGTCGGAGTCTTCCGTGTCAATCGTTCTACGTCAGCCTGCAGCCGATCGCGCTCCAATCCTATCGCCGTCAGATCATTGCGCAGGGCAGCGTTCTCCTTCAGGATCTCGTTCATCTGCAGTTGGTACGCCTTCAGGTGCTCGATCTCGGCCAACAGAATCCCGCAGTCCATATGGCAATTCGCCCATGCGGGGTTCTCAGCCGGATTCGGTTTCGCATGCCGATGGGAATTCCGGATGCGATCAACCGTCTCGTATGTCATCCGCGTACCCCTATGAACGAATCGTTCACCACGTATCTATCGTAGTACTTCCAGAAGCCTGGAGACCCCGCCAAGCAGTTGAACCCAAATCGGCCGTCCGCCAACTCGAAAAGCTGCGTTTTGCCTTTCTTAAATGGATATCGTTCGCGGCCCATGATCGCCCGGATTCGCTGCAGTTTTGGCTCTATCGCACTCATAAGTTAGTACTGTCTCATAACCGGTGAGCGGCTGATTCCGTCTTCCGCCGCCGCTCGATGGCTAAGACTTCATCTCGCCCAACAATATCGGCGGCTTGCTTTCCGGATGCATTCATCCTCCACCGAAGACACGCCGCGTTAGGGTCACCCTCAGGGGTCTGGCAATTCCCGCAGGCGCCGTCGTAATGGTGCTCTTTGCACCAAGCGTCAAATTGATCGACTCGCCACCTTGGAAGCATGGCGATCACGGCGAGAACTACGAGCGCGATGAGTGTCCAGACGATCTTCATGGTTGCCCCCTTGAGTTAGACGCTGGCGCTGGGGTCGCTCTTTGAGACAGCTCAACATAGGCCAGATGCCATGCGCTTTCTGCGCATTGGCCCGAGCCAAGTACCTCGCCAGTGACGCTATCGAATACCTGCCATCCATGAACTCCAGAGCGCCTTGACTTTGCAGTAGGGCAGAAGAGTTTGGCGGCTTGCTTCGGTCTGAATTTAGACATGTTGCTCTTATAGTTGGTTATCGGCTCAAAGGTCCCGGTAGTCAGCAACCGCCGGTTTTAAATGCTTGCGGTAGTAAGCCAAGGTACACCCTGCTCGTTGCGCCTCGCGCCGATCGCGCGTTCTGTCCACATAGCCGTGTAACCAACCGGAAGCGGCTCGCAATTCCGGATCTGAATGCATTGCAAGGAAATCCGCAGCCTTTTTTAACAGGCTGTCCAACTGTTCTTTTGTGTACCTGCTCATTGGTTGTCAGCGTCTCTGTGTTGCACAACGCAGCGAACGGCCAACTCTACAACCCTCGGAATCGGCAGATCGCCAGCGCAATAACGTCGCATATTCCGCTCGCTGATTCCGATGGCCTGCGCCATGCCGCGCTGCGTCTTGCGTGCCTTGTCCAGCAGGGTCTGTAACTGCTTGGCGGTCATTGTCTGATCACATAGGTACGTCTCGCCGCATCCCATACTTCCGTCAATTGCATCATCTTGCCGGAGGCGGTGTCCTTGCGGCCCACCTTTCGCGGCTGCGGCTCGTCAAACCCCAGAGCCCTCGCCAGCGCGATTTCCCAATCAGCATCGTCCAGTGTCTTCGGATATTCCGCGCCGCGCTTGTCCAGTTCGGCCCGATATTGCGGCGCCAACTCATCGCGCTTTGCAATGTACTCGTCCCGCAACTGCTCTGGCGCATACGCCGCACTGTTCTCCATAGCCCGAAGGTTCCAAAGCAGCATATGCGTATGCATCCCTGAGATCTTCTGTTTCTTGCGTGACATATCGGCCTCCGTCTTGATAGGACATAGTGTCCTATATTCACGATAGGCCGTCAAGTCCTATTTCACACTTTCGCGTGTCTTGCGAGCGTCAAGAGCTCATCGCGGAATTCAGGGGGCGTCGCCATGGCAGCGGCCTTACCTAAGGTGGGCTTGATCCGATCGAACCATCCGACCTGGTACTTACCCGGCTCGCGGTCCCACCGCAACTGGGGCGGCTTGGGCCCCTTGTAGAACAGCCAGGTACGCTTGCGCGCCGGATGCCCATAGGCGGATTGCCATACCTCGCAGACGTATTCCGCGCCGCCGATATGCAGCCAGCCGATGCCCAAAGGGGCAGGCAGGCCGTGAGCTCGCCAGGCACGTGTAAAGGCGTCAAAGTGTGGCAGCTGAAATCCGATTTGGTAACGGCCGCCATTCGGATCGACGGCGAACACGTCGTATCCAACCCAAGTGCACAGAAATTCATATTTGTGCTTCATAGTTGCTCGCTTGAGTTAAACGCACGACGATACGGGCACTCATCCCCATGGTTTTCGGGGTCGATATCTTCACGCATCGACCATGTGCCGCAGTTGCAACATTCCTTACAGAATGACTCAAGGGTCGCCTTTATCCCAGAGAACAGCTTCCACAATTCGTTCATTGGGCACCGTCTGGTTGATCCGGTGTCTGTGCACGCCTATTCAGGGTTTCAGCCTTACGATCCGCTCTGTTCCACCCGTTGAGCTTCAGGACGCTGTACTTAGCGACCGGTCGCCCCGTATGCGTGTCGATCACGCGGGCCCACTCGCTGCCGCGCATCTTCTGGACCACATAGCGAGGCTCGCTCATTGGTTGAGAGCGGACTTCAGCCCATATCCGTGACCGCGCATCCGCTTGATGTATTTGGCAACCTTCAATGCCTCAGTACGAGTGAGCCAAAACTCCCACCTCACTAGTCCAGTTTCGCGCTTTCGAGCGCGCTCGGCTGCCTTCCGTTCTGCTGCTGTTTTACCTACCATGCTGCACAGAGTATCACCGTGACCGGTCACAGTCAAGCACCATCGGACACGGTTTGAGCAGTTACATCGATCAAATCGAAGGCCCAGATATCTTCGTGATCCCGGACCGAGTTGCAGCCTTGGTGAGTGGCGCGGAGATTCTCTGGCACATCGGGACCGCCCAACCCCAAAGGTACGATGTGATCCAGCGAAAGGATCGCCGGAGTCGGCTTGGACGGGCTTTTGATCATGGGGAATCCACACAGGGCGCATAGGCCGGCCTGGGCCTTATAGAGCCTCCTACGATGCCGACCGCGCTCACCTCGGGTCATCATGGAGTCGGTCCTGCGCTGTGCGAGTAACACTTGCCGAAGAACCACTTATAGATGGACCAGAGCGTCATCGGCGCTAAAGCAAGTCCAAGGCCCCAGACAATCCACCTGACCCACGAAGGTGTGTCCAGTGGTCCAAACACAACGAAAATGGCTAGGCCGATGGCCACTGTGGGGACCAAGAATGCCAGCGGTGCAAGAACTGCGCTGCCAACAACGCATACGATCTTGGGTTTACTCATTGTCAAACTTCTCCATTGGTAACGGGTCTCAGGGCGGCAGTTGCCGCGCGGCTGGCGTGCGTGCCTTTGCAGTATCTACAGCCCTCAATCTCCTTGAGGGTCGTCTGTAGCTTCTCGAGATACTTGCGCGGGACCAGGACGAATTCTTCGGTGTCCTTTTCCTGCACGACCGATGCGGTTGTGGTCTGTGGTTTGCGTTTAGCCACGTGGCTTCTCCTGAGATGCTCTGGATGTAAACGGTGACTCCCAGCCGCTGCAGGCTGGGGCTCTAGCCAGAATGTCTGTGCCCGGACCATTGGTCCAACGTCGCTCCATGCGCCCACACTTGCGATATTCCTTCGCATGGCCGCCCACAAGCGTGTAGTGCTTGCAGGTGCGACATGTCTCGTTCGCGGGTCCAGTGCCCGGCATCATGAAGTAGCCGTCCGACTTCCTGAGCGGCGCTGGCGCGGAACCGAATAGATCTTCGGTCATTTGCATGGTTGCTCGCTGTGCTGTGGAACGGGTCGCTTGAACAACTCAACGAACTCATTGGCCAGTTTCTCAGTGCGGCACGTTGCTATGTGCTCTCCTTGCGGAGAGCCTTCGCGAATGACCCAGCCGGCGCAGGTCGGGTCGTAGCCGCAATTGAACATGGGGGATTGCTCGTTCACTGACCACCTTCCTTGCCCGACGAGCGCCGCTTCCATGACGTGCCGGCGATATTGAACTTGTACTCAATGTCTTCGCGGGCAAGGATCTCGTCGAGGCGGTCATTCTCGGCACGGCAAGACTGGATCGTCCTATGATTCTCGCGAATGCGTTCCAGCGCCGTTTCGATGTCCGTGTCGGTCATACTTCCTCGCTCTTCTCGGGTCGTTCGGCGCAAACCCATGGCTTGATGACCAACTGGCACTCAGCGGCTCGGTGCGCGTGCTGCGGGGTAGGTCCGGTACCGCTGACTGTTCGATCCCTCTGGACGTCTCGGATAAGCACCTTAAATCGTCCATCCGCCATCTCGTACAGATGCAAGGCCCATATATGATTCATGGTTGCTGTATCCCGTTCTGAGCGGCTACTTGCCGCTCGAGTTGGCAACGTGCGCACATGCAGAGAGGTTCGCTGGCTTTCTGAGCGGGTCGGAGTGCCTTGGCCACGAATTTGTCGAGCCACTCGCGCGCATAAGCCGGTCCGGGATCGCCATCGGGAATTCCGGTCCAAAAGTTGAGAGTCAGATGAGCGTAAGCATCATCTGCGGTGTATGTGGCTTGCGTTAGGCCGGCGCAGCCCATGGCAGTTATTCGGGCGCAATCGCGGAGTGCGCGCCACTTCGCCGCGTCTGCTGCATCGTTTGTCTCGTCCGATGGCGGTCGAAAGTGCATCTGCAGCGTGCTGATCGCTGTGGCAATCTCCGGGCCTATCTCCTTCAATCCGAGCGCCGAATTCACACTGAGCATGGTGGCGATGCTTTCGACAAGTCTATGCCACTGCTGCGCGTACTCTCGATGTCGAGTGAACTGCCGCGCCAAAATAGCTAATTCGTCATCAGGATCTGCGAAAGGCCGATCGAGTACACGCTCAGCCAAGGCGACGGGATCTTCCATCTCTCCAAGCGTGTTGTTCGGATTTGAGGGACGGGAGTCATTCATCGGTTTCGTCTCCTGAGTAAGCGCCATGCTGTTGCTGCCACTCGCGGAACTTGGCCATTTCCAAGGGCTGTAATGCGGTCCACCCGATGGGCCACCCCATCAGCCACTCGACCCACGTCGGGTTCAGGAGGCCACCGGAACCGCCCTGCGGTGACACTTGAGTTGTCAGTCGGACCTTCAGACCCTTCGCTTTCCTCTGTTCTAAGGATTGGTTCGACCACTTCCTCCCATCGGATGCATTCGGTGTTGCCCATTTCACCTGCGCACCCAAACCCGGCGATTTCCGCGCTAGTTCCGAAGGATAGTTGCCGTCCCTCCAGTCTCGGGCTGTCGGCGTCGGCCAAGTCCGCACCGACACCGCTTCTATTAATGTCCCGCCCTCCCGTCCCTTCCTCGGCGTGACCCTGCCACCATTGGTCCCGAGGGTCGCCGTCGGCGTTGGCCACATCGCAGCCCAGTCGTTTAGATTCCGACCGCCGTGCTCCGTCCCGAACCTTCCCACTCGGCGGGGATAACCGCGGATTGAATCGTGAGCCATTGGAGTTGGCCATAGATCAAACCTCGCCATGGCGCCGAGCGTTGGGCGCAGTGCCGCCCCCTGGCTCGCCGAGCGGTTGAACCTGCTCCCGGTATCGATCGCAACGGGCGTCGGCAGCAATCCAGATTCGCTTTCGGATGTGGGGAGCTCCAACGTCGGCCGCTCCCAGCACTCCCCATTCCGCATCGAACCCGAATTCGGCCAGGTCGCCGAGAACTCGTCCAAGCCCCCGAGAAGTGAGCATTGGCGAGTTCTCCACGTAGACGTATCGCGGTTCCACATCGCGAATAATGCGAGCCATTTCACGCCAGAGTCCTGATCGCTCTCCGTCGAGTCCATCTCCGCTACCGGCGATGCTGATGTCTTGGCAAGGAAAACCTCCCGAAACCACGTCAACAAGTCCTCGCCACGCTCGACCGTCAAAGGTTGATACGTCAGACCAAATCGGGAAAAGCGGGAGGCATCCATCGGTTTGTCGCTGCGCCAGAACGGCTGCGCAGTAGGCGCTACGTTCAACTGCGCACACGGTTCGCCACCCGAGCAGGTGCCCTCCGAGAATGCCTCCACCAGAGCCTGCGAAAAGAGCCAACTCATTCACTTGACTACCAAATCCGATGGACAGGAGTTCATCGCTTCTTCTCCCGCCAGACTGCGTTGTAAACCAGTTTCGGAATGATTGCGGTCCCAGGGCTAACGCGCTGGAAAAGCTTGATGCATTCACTTTTCGTCGGAGCGCCTAGCACCACGTCGACATTGTTCTCGACATCGCGGAGCATGGTTACCCAGCATTCGCGCGTCCGGCCCTTCGCAGGCTTCATCTTGCAATGCTTCTTGCGCTTGACACGCTTCTCTTCGGGACGTGCTACATCCCCCATGGCTGTCTCCCAATGGACTTGAGGTAACGGCGTGCCCACGGCTTATGCCGGTTCGCTAGCGCGATCTCGTAGGCTTCCTGCCTCGTCTCGATATTCTCGCGAGGCATTGATGGCAGGCCGGGCACGAACAGACTTCTCCACGAGCTGACCAACTTCTTTTGGCTGATACGGGCGCCATTCTTGAAGAAGCTCGTCTCTGCAGGGATGGAGTCGCTCATGGTTCGATTCCCAAAGCTGACTTGATCTCCCCGCGCACATCGTCGGCGCCATTGCGGTAGGCCCAAGTAGCGGATTCCCAAATTTGGCAGGCGAGGGCACGGTCTGCCACTTTGATCCGCACGGGGGCTGCCCTATAAACCCTCAGGATCCACTCGTCGTCTTCCTTGTCGAGCACAGGGAGCGTTCGCTCTGTCATGACCGGCTCCAGTTGAGCCGAACGGATTGCTCACAAGGCGTGTCGAGTCGGCGAGCCGGTCCAGCGCCAGGCATGCTGGACAGCATTTCAAGGCAAGCGTTTCGGTCGCAGCTCTCTGAACAAACGTAGCCCCCAAAGTGATTTGCGGGTGCGCGGGCGCCAGTCTCAGGGATGTAGGCTATCCCGCCCATGTAATACGGCTTCCCCCTCAGGGCGCGCCCGCAGCCGCGACACGTAGCGACTTCATTCTCAGTGGTAAGCGGCTCGCTGTTGGATGTGCTCATGATTTTGCCTTTGTTAGATGACGTTCGAATTCGTCAATCCAATCAGAAATCTCTCGTATGTATTCAAGAGCTTTCTTTTTTTCGTCTGGCGACAAACCCTGAGCGAGTGCCCGAGCGGGGTGATTTCTGCAAAAGCCCCTGAATGCGCTAGCCGACTGGCCACTCATTACGAATGCTTTCCAGTTCTCAGTGCTGTTTGAAAATGAGGAGGAAGCGCGTCGAGCCAGAGTTGGGCTAGGTGGCTTCGGCGCATCGATCAATTTCGTAAATTCGTCTTTTGGTAATTTGCTAAGGTGCGCCGCCGCAATTACTTGATCTTCCGAAAGCCCCTGTTCTCGTAGAAGGCTTCGGGGGCCGGGACTGCTGCCTCTTCCTGTGTTTTTTACTGGTCTAAGTTCCTTGGCGATTTCACCCATTCGCCGATACGCATGAAGTTTCAACTGACGAGATTTGATACCTGCTTCGTCGTTGCGATAAATCTTCGCCCATGCGGCGAGCGCATCAGCTTTGTCCGCCCAGTGCTTTGCCTCATCGAGATTGATGCATTCGGCAAGGGCATTGACTGCAGTTTCATACTCTACAGGCACGAGGGGAGTGCGTCCTCTCGTGATTTTGCGAGCGTCCGAAGCAGTTAGAACCCTGTTCATTGTTTCACCTGTGTTAAGACTCTCGCCTCGGCCAGACCTTGGACTCTCATTGGCACTGCTCCAACAGATACTCCATCGCGCGCTCTACCAGCTTGCTTGCCTGCTGCGGCGGGATCTGTAACCGCTCGCCAATCTGCTCGTAGCTGAGCCCGTCCTCTCTCAGCAGGCGTAGGGCCTCCCGGGTTTTGGGCGGCAGCTCCTCGACCGCACGCTCAAGCACTGCTAGCTCGACGGCGGTCACTGCGGATCCACGAAGTTCATGAAGCGCCGCCAGCACCAGAAGAACACCACGATCACCGCAAGCCATGCGAGCAACCAGGTCATTCGCGGGGCCTCCACAGAATGATCATCACGACCAGTCCGCCGACCATCAGCAGGCACAGCAGCTTCAGGATCGATTCAACGGTCACGGCCCTTTCCTCGGCAGGCGTAATAGCGGCCGCCTGATGGGCTGGCGCCGATCGGGCAGGGCGAACGAGGGCCGAGGATCGCGTGTGCTGCGTTTGTGCTTTGGTGATGCAGGAGACCGCAGCGTTGTGCTGCTTTCGGCAGATCCTGTCGGCTCTAAGTCTTTGATTGCTCTAAAAGGAGTGGCGTTCGCAATGCGAAGGTCGAGGGTTCGATTCCCTTCCGCTCCACAGGAAATCACGCTGTTTTGCGCTTCTTCGATGATTTTGTCGTGTGCGCCCATTGTGCGACCTTTTCTGCGGCTGATGCTGCATGAGATGGCGCCAGGTGTGCGTAGCGAAGCACCGACCGGTAGTCTTTCCAGTCCCCCAGCACCATCAACTCCTGTAGCGTGACGCCATTCTGGACGGCCCAGGAGGCGCCCGTATGCCTCAGGGTGTGCCAGTTCGCCCCCTTGATGTGCGCCCGTTGTAGCGCGTCCTGAAAGGCTTTGGTGTTGCAGTCGTCGATGGGCTGACCATTCCACTGGAACACGTGTGCGCCTGTCGGATTCAGCTTGCGCAGTTCGCGCAGCACCTTCACCGACTCGGCCGATAGCGACAGCCCGAACGTGCGCGCGGCCTTCTGATGCGCTTTCGGTATCCACGCCCGGCGCTTCTCCAGGTCGATCCGGTCCCACGTCAGTTTGAGCATTGCTCGCATGCGAAGGAGTGTGAGCACGGCAAAGCGTGCAGCCAGCGCCAAATGCGGCGGCAGCTGTACGAGCAGGGCCTGGAACTCCTCCGGTGTGACCCACCGCGGCTCCGTCCCGGCGGGGCGATACATCGGAATGGGTGGCACATGGTCTAAATACCTCCAATCCCTGGCTGCATGCAGCACAGAACTTACGGTCCCCATCAGCCGGTCCACGGTTGAGTGCTTCCAGCCTTCTGCCAGCCCGTCCTGACGGAGCTCCTCGAGCGTATCCGGCTCGGCGACATCCGAGAGTGCATGCTCGCCGATCCTCGGGGCCAGCCACGCGATCAACTCGCGATCGCGCTTGCGGGGCTTGGGTGAGTTTTTCAGCCACCGCTGCGTTGCCTCATTCCACGAAACGGCACTACGGTCTCCGAGTCTCTCGCGGCGCCAGAGTCTTTCGCTGAGGACGCGCTCGAATTCTTCTGCCTTTGCGCGATCCTCTGTGCCCGTGCTGCGGCGAGTTTTGCGGCCAATCCGGACCCACCAGAAGGGGGAACCGGCGCGTCGGTAGAGAGGCATCGGTTGTTGATCCATTGTTGGAGGAGTTCTGCGGACACCACCCATGCGCGCCCGATCTTGGTGCCGGGTGCCTCGCCGGCCTTCATCATACGGCGTAGTGTTTCGGGATGGCACTTGGCGAAGGCCGCAGCTTCATTGATATCAAGTGTGCTCATGCCACATCCCTTCGCGATAAAATCTTGCTCAGTGGCCACGCCAGCGACAGCTTCAGTCGCAACTGAACCTTCTCCCACAACTCTCGCTCGCTGCCGTAGATCGCGTAGAACAGCGGACGGCCGTCACTGATTGCCACGCATCGATCGCCCAACACTTCGCGTTGATCCGCGATCCAATCGCCCTGGTGATGACCCCTACAGAGGGGTAGGGTGTACCAATCACCCATGCGGTGACCGCCATCCAGGATGTGGTGATTCTCCTGGGCAATGTGCGCAATCCCAATCTGAGCGCAGGCAATGCATCCGAGTCGCATCATTCGCTCAATCCGTTGGCGCTCCATCTTGGTCACGCTTCCACCCTCCACGGCTGCGTCGCGAGCTCCCGGTATACCGGGGCTTTGTCGTTCCAGGTTTCATCCACCCGCTTGCGACGGGCAGCGCTGCGGATGCTGCTACACACCTTGCACCAGCCATTCACCTTGACATGCCCGTATTTGCAGAATTTCTCAGTCATGTCATGACACCCTGTCGGCGGTTGGCGTTGACCGATCGCCACAAATCCACCACGAGAACCTCTCGGGCCCGTCGAGCCTTCAAGGTTTCGAACTGAACCACAGCCTGAAAGTGCTTCTCCATGGCCGCTCTGGTCTCAGGTGCAACTTTCGCCTCTCGCTTGCGATCTTCGACGGAACCTCCTTGGATGGATTTGTAAACCATCGATTCGGCCACGTCTGCCAGATACTCGGTGCGCAACATCTCACCGCGAGACTGCGCGAAACTTTCGTCGGTATCTGCTAGGTACTTCATGGCCCTTTCAACTCGTGATTCGCTCAGCCGTATTTCAGAATGGGATGTCGTCGTCGAAGTCTGCTTCAGAGCCATTGCTTGCCACCGTGGTTGCTGTGTCGGACTTCACCCGGCCGTTGATCGCCTCCTGCAGCCAGTTCGGCAGTTTCGCAAAGGTCGCTGCGTTGTGAGAATCGATGTCATAGGCGAACGGCATGACGGACGGGGAAGGGGCTTGTGTCCCCTTCGGCAGGCCCATCACCGCTGAAATGTTGGCGTAGGTTTTGTTCCCCACCGTGTTGTGGGTGACGCCCAACATGCAGCCTTTACCTAAGATGTTGGTGATATCGAAGCCCGCCAGCTCCTGCTCGGTGAACATCTTGCCGCGCCAGGACTCCAGATCCGCCCGCAGATTGGCCTTCTCGGACAGTGACATGGTGTATTTCTTGCCGATCACCATGGGTCCGGTCTGCTCGTGCCCATCAGCGTCTTTCCAACTGATCATTTCGCCTGGCAACTCCCAGCGGATGTAGACCTGAGCGCGGGGTTTGAACTTGCCGCCAGGCTGAATGCCCATGTCCGCCACCATCGTGCATATGGCTACGTGGGTTCCCGCAGGAACGGGTTTGAAATCAGTTCCGCCCTTATCTTTAGCAATCAGTGACATCGTTTCTCTCCTGTTCATTGACGGCGCTGTGGCCGTTATTCTCGAAAGTAGTCTCGATCGTATTTCAACTTCTCATACAGACTGTCATACGGAACTCGCTTCACCGGCTCCGGCAGCAGCGGCCCCATCCCCAGTGGGGCCAGATACTCCTGTGAGTGCAGGTCCAGCAGGCTCGTGATCGATTCCTGATAGGCCGTCCGCAGCCCGCCATGCGCGAGACTCTCGGATGGCTTCGGCGAGTCGTTCGTCAGATTCGCGCCACCACTTGAACCAGTCTTTGAGCAGTTCGGTTTCGAGGGCTCGCATGTCTTCGGACCAGCGGCGGCCTTCGAGTTCCTGTTGGTGCGCGAGCGCGGCATCGGTATCGTCCTCGTTCATGTCAGTCGGCCTGTCGTGTCCTGAAGATCGACAATTCACCGAACTGCCTGCGTAAAATGTTGACCTGCACTCGGCGCTGCCATTCCAGTTCCAGCTTCGCATCCGCCAGCATTTGCTCGACCACCTGACCGCGTGCCTTCTGCTCGGCGGTACGGAAATCTCGGGAGAAAGGGAAAAGCTTGAGTTTCACTGTAGCCTCCCCTCTGTGAGAGCCTTCAACTGCACCGCTGTTTGCAGGAACAGCAGCGCTGCTTCCGACAGGGACTTGGAGCGTTCGCCCGCGAAGGTGCGCAACTCGATGTCGATCCGCATCCGAGTCAACTCACCATGGAGGTATGCGCGACTGGAGTAGATGTTCACTTGACGACCCTCAGCGGTGTGGCAGCAGAACCCGCGTACTCCTGAGTCAGCTTCTGGTGGATTTGCATCGCGCCCGCGATCCTGCCGCGCGTGAACACCATCTCCAGGATGGCGCGATACAAAGCCTCGCTGTGCGGCACGCCGTACTTCTGTATGGTCTCTTCGGCCATTTGCTCAGCAGTCATGAGAACTCTCCCACCAACAGGTAACCCACCACCGAGGCCACAGCCAACGTCAGATACACGTGCCACCAGCGAGCAAAGTGGCCGCCAGAAACCGCTCGTGCCGGCGCACCGCAGCTCGGGCAATGCCCCTGCCACAGATCGGCATGGCACCAGCAGCTGGGACGAAGAGGCCGCTCGCCAATCGCCCCACCGGTCCTGACGGGCTCTTTGTGTGGGTTGTGGACGGGCGACCTCATGGACCAGACGTTACCACTACCGGTGATAGCTGTCAACACCGAAAGTGATATCGAACGGCAAAAAAAGGGATGCGATCAGTTCAGCGGCTTTTTCAGAGCCTTGCGCGCGGGTGTTGGTTGCGGTGCAAAACGCGGGCGTCTTGAGGTTTCTTGTAGTCTGAAGAGTTCGTCGGCGCGCTTGAGGAGCTCGCCGCGATTCGCGTCGTCGAGCACTTCCCAGAACTGGATGAGCGACCGAAACTCGGTGTCCATGTCACTCCAGGGCCGTTTAGGGCCGTCTCCTTGGAGAAGGTAAACGACGCTCATCTGGGCGTATTGTGCCATCGCTAGCGCCGTCTCCATCCCTGGTAGTTTGTCACCCGTCTTGATCGCCGAGACCATAGTCTGACCCACGCCGATGGCCTTGCCAATCACTGTTTGATCGTAAGGATCAGGTGAAGCCGGTTTCGGGACGTCGGTCAACGCATCCCAAAATCGATCCCACAGCGGACTGGTTTTTGCTGCTCTTGGCACCTTCCTAGTTTGCCGGCCATCGATATCACTTTGAGTAATTGCTTTGTTATTACCCATAGTGGTATAAAGAGGTGATGAAGCGCAAACGAATCCGCCCATCGGCTCGAGGTGAGCCGGAGACCCACTGGCAGAAGGCCCTACGGGAAGGCATCGAGCGTGCCGGGGGCCAAGTGCGCCTGGCCCGAGTGCTGGGATTGAAGTCCCAAGGCTCGATCTCCAATTGGCTCTTGCGCGATAAACGGGTCCCTGCCGAAAGGGTGCTGGAAGTGGAGCGCGCGACTGGCGTGTCTCGTCACGATCTGCGTCCTGATCTGTATCCGCGCGAGTCGCCGGTACAGCAGTACGCCGCCTCTGCTTAGTTCATTGTTATAGCCCGACTGTGCCATACCGCACACAACTGTTGGGCGCGATTCACCTTAACTCGAAAATCATAGGGTTTTACCCGCCCGTTCCATACGCAGCACCGTCCGTGTGCCGGCGTGCTCCCCGCGGAACCGGGCGCTTCTCCTTCGGAGACTGCCCTGCGGTTTCCCCAAATGAAAAACCCCCAGAGGCTGAAGACCATCTGGGGGTTCTGAGAGAACGTACCTGCGTCTATCGAGATCGAACTTTCGATAGGCATTCTCTCTTAGTTTCGATCGGACTTCAAGGTGGCGACCCGAATACGCACACAGCGGGGCACTTACATGCGCGACGGGCAACCGCAACACGCGTGGTTCCGACCCTGGTGAAGATTGAGAGCGGTACACCGATAACCTGACAACCGAACCAGTGCAGTGTCGAGAGCGCTTCTAAAAGGAACGCTGTCGAGACAGTAAAGGCGGCCGGAGGCGTGAATCTTCCGGTGGGCGTTTGGCTCACGATACGAGCAGTCAGGCTA
>Ga0207712_10000308_pt1 | contig 44940 bp, 37 predicted proteins | sample KBSS44metaG_FD_184402 | JGI IMG/M metagenome (GOLD analysis project Ga0207712, IMG submission 184402) | Switchgrass rhizosphere microbial communities from Kellogg Biological Station, Michigan, USA - KBS S4-4 metaG (SPAdes) (version 2) | ecosystem: Host-associated > Plants > Roots > Rhizosphere...
CCGCGCTCAGCTTCACAACATATTTCCTCGTCAAATTGCCCCGTCCGGCCATGATCCCCTCCGTCGCCCACGTCAGGATCACAGAGAATCAGAAACACAACTCGAAATCAAGGACGCAAGTCACTAGTTCGGTGTCAATCGAACCCGCCAGGCCTCTGTCCGCAAGGATATGCACACTTGGCGGGTCTTTTGTTTTGGGACTTCGTGGCGCAAGGTCGGCGGGATGACACGTCCGTTCACCAAGCCGGCGACGACGATCGCGCAACAGATCGCCCACCTCAGATCGCAAGGCATGACGATCGCCGATACGCGTCGTGCCGAGCACTGGCTACGCCACGTCAGCTATTACCGTATGAGCGCATATTGGCTGCCCTTCGAGCAACCGAAAGGTCACCCCGGCTCTCGATTCCAGCCGGGCGCCGATTTCGATGTCGTCACCGCGCTCTATGATTTCGACCGGCAATTGCGCTTGCTCGTGCTCGACGCGATCGAGCGGATCGAGGTCGCGGTGCGCGGCAACTGGGCCTATGCGCTGGCGCACCATGGCGGCCCGCACGGCAATCTCGATGCTGCGCTCTATCATGACCGCCGCCTCTTCCACGACAATCTCGCGCGCCTCGTCCGCGATGTCGGCTCGTCACCCGAAACCTATATCGATCACTATCGCCGGAATTATGACGACCCGGCGATGCCGCCGGTCTGGATGGTCGCGGAGATGATGTCGTTCGGCCAGTTGTCACGCTGGTATTCGCTGCTCGACGACCGTGCGCTGCGGAACAGGATTGCAAGGCCGCTCGGTCTCCCCGAAGCGGTACTGGTTCCGCTCCTCAAGCATCTTTCGATCGTCCGTAACAGTTGCGCCCATCATGCGCGCCTGTGGAATCGTGGATTCCTGTTGAGGATGCGACTGCCGCAGAAGCCGGCTGACCTTCTGGCAACCCTCGCTCCGGTGACGCCGAATGCACCCGCATTGCTCTACAATGCGCTCGTACTGATCACATATCTTCTGCGCCAGGTTGCGCCGGGTTCGAACTGGCTGGCGGAATTGCGGGACTTGCTTGCAACGCATCCTACCGGGAATCTGGCGGCGATGGGTTTTCCGGCTGGCTGGGATACACGGCCGTTGTGGCAATGATTGCGGAGCCTCAACGCAGGATCGCTGCGTCGCCTTCAACCGTCGGAAACCTGCGCCAGATCGCGCGCATCACCGCCGTGCAAGCCGCGTCGCGACTACGGATTCGATTCGACGACGGTTGAAGGCATTCACGAATCCGTGCTGTCATGCCTATCTTGATCGCGATGGAGGTCATGTGATGACGCGTGAAGAGGAAGATGCACTGCTCGCGGAAATGCATCGAATTCAACGGCGATCCAGCGTTCTGATCCAGCGGATCGTCGATGCCCGGATGAACGGAAGCCGGGACGACGACGCCGTCGCCGAAATGGGATGGCTTTCGAAGCGACGCGTTGCGCTGACCCGGCCCGTTTTCGATCCTGTCCAGAATTGAAGGCGATACGTACCGCCGTGGCTCGCGATCGGGCGTGGATTTACCGCCGAAACAGGAAAATAAAGGAGACGAGTCCGTCGGGTGCCGCCGTGCCACCAGCCGACCATGATAACGTGCCCAAAATAACCTCGCAAATCTGGAGCCAAACTCCATAAATGCAAGGATGATCGAACGCCGCCTGACCGCCGAACTCACGGAGGGCGGCTCGACAGCACCCCGGCCGTCGCGCTGCTCGGACCCCGCCAGGTCGGCAAGACGACATTGGCGCAGCAGATCGGCCGGGAGCGGCCGTCGATCTATCTCGATCTCGAATCTGAAGCCGATCGCGCACACCTGTCCGAATCCGAACTCTTTCTCGGCAGCCATGAGGACAAGCTCGTCATCCTCGACGAAGTTCATCGCGCGCCTGAACTGTTCCAGAACCTGCGCGGGCTGATCGATCGCGGGCGGCCCAAGGGGCTTCGGACGGGACGCTTCCTGCTGCTCGGATCGGCATCGCTCGATCTGATGCAGCAATCGGGCGAGAGTCTCGCCGACCGGCTGAGCCGGCGCTGGCGGCAGGACTTCATCCGGACCTATCTCGAGCGCGACATCGCGATGTTCGGACGCCGCATTCCCGCCGAAACCCTCCGCCGCTTCTGGACGATGCTCGCCCATTGCCAGTCCGCCCTGCTCAACGCGGCCGAACTGGCCCGCGCTGGGTGTCGATGGCAAGACGATCGCGTCCTGGCTCGACTTGCTGGTCGATCTGCTGCTCGTCCGCCGGCTCGAACCCTGGCACGCAAATGCCGGCAAGCGGCTGGTCAGATCGCCGCGCATCTACGTGCGCGACAGCGGCCTTGGGCACATGCTGCTCGGCCTGACCAATGTCGATGACGTGCTGGGCCATCCCGTCGCCGGTGCGAGCTGGGAAGGCTTCGTCATCGAAACGCTGCTCGCCGCCGCGCCCTAAGGCACGCTGGCCAATTTCTATCGCACGGCGGCCGGTGCCGAGATCGATCTGCTGCTGACGCTTCCCGGCGGCGACATCTGGGCGATCGAGATCAAACGAAGCCTGGCGCCGAAGGTCGAACGCGGCTTCCATCATGCCTGCGCCGACCTCGGTCCCGCGCGGCGGATTCTCGTCTATCCCGGCAGCGAAACCTGGCCGCTTGCGCCCGCGCGGCCTGACATGAGTCGCCCGTTCAATCCGGCAGCGCCGCGACGAACGCCTTGACCACCGCGGCGCTGTTGTCCGCCGCCAGCGCCATGAACACGCGCATGGCGTTGTCGCCGGCATCGCCGCCGGCCAGGTCGGAGAGGCTGCGGAAGGCGATGAAGGGAATGGCGTTGGCGAAGGCCGTCTGGGCCACCGCGGCACTCTCCATGTCGATCACGCGCGCGCCATAGGCGGCGTGGAGATATTCGCGATAGGCGGCATTGTCGACGAACGCCGGGCTGCTGACGCCGGTGCCGCCGACCACGATCTTCGGGCCGTGAACGAGGCAGACCGCGGGGTCGTCCGCCGTCGTGCAGCGCGCGAGCGCAATGCCGGGCGCGATCGTCCGCGCGGTCGCCAGCAAGGCGGGATCGGCGGCGAAGTCGCGATATCGGACCGTGCCGATGCGAATGCCGCGCGGATACATCATGCCGAACGGCGGCAGTCCGCTGGTGTAGGCATGCGGCGGCAGCGCGTGCCCGCCACGCGTCTCGCGCGCCATCACCACCTCGAAATTCTGCGCCCAGCGCTCGGGCACCGAGACATCGCCGATGTTCAGCGCCGGGTCGGCGCCACCGGCAATGCCCGAAAAGACGATCCGCTTCACGCGGAAGCGGTCGATCAGCAATTGGGTGTTCATCGCGGCGTTGACCATGCTGACGCCGCTCTCCATCAGCACCACCGGCCTGCCCGCGATCCGGCCGGTGACGATCGCGACGCCGTTGACGTCGGTGCGCCGCTGATCCTCCACCAGCGGCAGCAGCGATGCCCATTCCGGCGCGAAGGCGGTGATGATCGCGGTTCGGGCAGTCCGGTCGAGCGGTTCCGCTCTGGCGTGCACCGGCACGACGGCGAGCAGCGCGAGCAGCAGCAATATCCGTCGAACGATCCGCATCGATCACCCCACTGAATCGGACGCCGCCTGTCGTGCGATTGCGCTCGCCGCATTGCGGCGCAATATCTCACGTTGCGGCGCGGCATGATGTCGCGCCGCGCCGCGCTCGCCAAGCCCCCGAAACAATATTTACCGGCCCATCGAGTCCCTTGCGGGCCGCTGCCGATCTGATAGCTTCATGCCATTCCCGGGAGCACGCCGGGGATCGGGGAGAGGCCTCAACGCGTGATGCGAGGCCGGTCTTGGGGTTCCTTCATCGTCTTGTCCCGTTCGTCGCATGCGCGCTCACATGGGCCGCGCCGGTCGCGCTGGCATCGGCAACAGGTGCGCCGACGGCGTCGGCCCAAGCTTCTGCTGCACCTGCGTCGGCACCGATCGAAATCCGGGTCGTCATCGTCACCGCGTTCGAGATCGGCGAGGATTCGGGCGACCGTGCCGGCGAATATCAGGCCTGGGCCGCGGTCACGCCGGAGGTCCTGCCGTTCCCCGCCGGTTTCCGCCATCTCCGCTATGATCCGGTCCGCAAGGCGCTGCTGCTGTCGACCGGCATCGGCACCAATCGCGCCGCCGCCTCGACGATGGCGCTGGGCATGGACCCGCGCTTCGATCTGTCGCACGCCTATTGGCTGATCGCCGCGATCGCCGGCGCGAACCCCGAAACCGCCTCGGTCGGCTCGGCTGCGTGGATCGGCGATGTCGTCGATACCGATTATGGCTATGCGGTCGATCCGCGCGAGGCGCCGGCGGGCTGGACGACGGGCATGTTTCCGCGTGATCGCAAGGCGCCCTATCAGGCGCCGCGCGGCGATCCGGGCTACAATCTGTTCCCGCTGAACAAGGGCCTGCGCGACTGGGCCTATGACCTGACGCGGGCGGTCCCGCTCCCCGATTCGGCCGTGTTGAAGACCTTGCGCGCGCCCTATGCCGCGCATCCGGCCGCGGTGAAGCCGCCGTTCGTGCTCAAGGGCGCCGAGGCGAGCGGGCAGACCTTCTGGCACGGCGCGCTGCTCAACGCCCATTTCGACCAATGGGTGACCTACTGGACCGAAGGCCGCGAGCGCTTCGTGATGACGGCGATGGAGGATAGCGGCGTCGCCGGCGCGCTGGCGATGCTCGGCCGCATCGCCCGCGCCGATCCCGACCGGCTGCTCGTGCTGCGTACCGGCAGCAATTATTCGGTGCCGCCGCCGGGCGTCGGCGCCGCCGAAAGCCTGATCGCCGAGGCCGGCGGGCTCTCCGCGCTGCAGGCGTCGCTCGACGCGGCATTCCTGGTCGGCACGCCGGTGATCGATGCGATCGCTGGCGATTGGGGCCGATTTCGCGACCATGTTCCGGGCCGGACGGAGGCTCCGTCCCAAGCCGATTGATCACCAACGAAGGGGGGCTTCGATGCGACATTTTCTCAATGGCAGTGCCTGCGTGGCGGCGGTCTGCGCGATCTCGTCGACCGCATATGCGCAGGATACGACCTCGTCGATCCGCGGCGTGGTGACGTCGGGAGGGGCGCCGGTCTCCGGTGCGTCGGTCGTCGTCAAGCACGAACCGTCGGGCACGACCTCGAATGTGACGACGGGCGCCGACGGCACCTTCTCGGCCTCCGGCCTGCGCGTCGGCGGGCCGTTCAGCGTCACCGTCGCGGCGGACGGCTATACCGGCACGACCGTGACCGAGATCTCGCTGGTCGCCGGCCAGCCGCTGCGCCTGCCGATCGCGCTCGAATCGACGGGCGACGACATCATCGTCACCGCGGCGGCGAGCGGCGGCACGCAGGTGTCGCCCGGCCCCTCGACCTTGATCGACCGCGAGAAGATCGAGGGCGTCGCCTCGGTCGCGCGCGACATCCGCGACATCGTCCGGCGCGATCCGTTCGCGACGATCGATCCGGCGCAGAGCCGCGGCGTGATGATCGCCGGCCAGAATGCGCGGCTCAACAAATTCTCGGTCGACGGTCTGCGCTTTTCCGACAATTTCGGCCTCAATGTCGGCGGCCTGCCGACATCGCGCGGTCCGGTGCCGCTCGACGCGATCGAGCAATTGTCGGTCAAGGTCGCGCCCTACGACATCAGCGAAGGGGATTTCCAGGGCGGCGCGATCAACCTCGTGCTGCGATCGGGCGGCAATGACTTCACCGGCTCGGCCTTCTTCACCTATACCGACGACACGCTGACCGGCAGCAAGACCAGACCCGGTCTCACCAACCCCACCGGTCGCGTGAAGCTGGATTTCGACAGCAAGAACTGGGGGGCGTTCCTCTCCGGCCCGATCATCAAGGACAAGCTCTTCTTCGCCTTCTCCTACGAACGGCTCGAGGAATCGCAGCCGACCTCGATCGGCATCGCCGGCTTCGCCAACGTCGTGCCCAATCTCACTCTGGCGCAGATCGACAATATCGGCGCGATCGCCCAGTCGGTCTATGATTATGACACCGGCGGCGTCTTCGCTTCGACCCGGGAGACCGACGAGAAATATACGGCGAAAGTCGACTGGAACGTCACCGATGGCCAGCGCCTGTCGGTAACCTACATCCACAATGAGGGAACGCTGGGCGCCGTTTCCGGCTTTTCCTCGACCAATGCCGCGTCACCTGCGCTCACGTTGAAGTCGGACAATTTCCTGCGGCCGGAGACGGTCGATTCGGTCGTCGCCCAGCTCAACTCCGACTGGTCGGACAATTTCCACACCGAATTGCGCGGCAATTACCGCAAATATGATCTGACGCCGGTGCCGTTCGGCGAATTCCCGTTCAGCGAATTCCAGGTCTGCCTCGACCCCAATTCGGCGCTGCAGCAGAATGGCGCGGCCAATGCCAGCGCGATCGCCTGTTCGCAGGGCAGCGCCGGCAGCCCGGGCGCGGCCAGGCTCTATTTCGGACCCGACCGGTTCCGCCACTTCAACTATGTCCGCACCGAGCAATATGGCGCGGACCTCGCGGTGCGATGGGAATTTGGCGATTTCGGGTTCAAGATGACGGGGGCATGGAGTCATCTCGATGTCGCCAACGCCTTCGCGCAGAACGCGCTCGGCACCTATTATTTCGATTCCATCGCCGATCTCCAGAATGGCCGCGCCAGTACGCTGACGCTGGCCGGCTCGATCACCGGCGATCTCAACGATATTCTCGCGAGCTTCGCCTACGATCAATACACGTTCGGCGTTCAGACCAACTGGGATCCCAGCGACGATTTCAGCGCCACCGCCGGCGTCCGCTTCGATCTGTACGACATGAACGATGGCCCCCCGCTCAATCAATTCTTCCTCGCGCGTTACGGCTTCCCGAACACGTCCGTCATCAGCGGCAAGCTCGCCAGCCAGCCGCGCGCGTCTTTCACCTGGGCGCCGACCGATACTTTGCGCATCCGCGGCGGCATCGGCCTGTTCGCCGGCGGGTCGCCCGATGTCTTCCTCGGCAACAGTTTCTCGGTCGCCGGCGTGTTCGGCAATTCGATCACGATCAACCGCGCGGTCAACGGCAATTGCGTGTCGCCGACGCCGGCGATCTGTTCGGCCGCGCTCGACAACGTCAATGGCCGGACCTTCCACCAGCTGGTGCTCGATTATCTGAGCAACAATACCGGATCGCTGTCGCTGGCGAACGTCAATGCGATGGATCCCGATTTCAAGCTGCCGTCGACGTGGAAGACCAGCCTGTCGGTCGACTATGCGCCCGACACCGATTTCCTCGGCGGTGGCTGGAATTTCGGCGCCGACGTCTATTACGGCTTCGTCAACAATGCCCCGATCTATTATGATCTGCGTCTGCGCCCGAACGGCACCTTGCCCGATGGCCGGCCGCGCTATGCGTCGACCACCTCCGGCTCGAACACCGATCTTTTCCTGACCAACACCGACAGGGGCCACTCGCTGGTCGCGGTCGCGCGGATCGACAAGAGCTGGGACTGGGGTCTTTCGCTGGGCGGCAGCTTCACCTTCCAGGACGTGACCGATATCAGTGCGATGAACGGCACGACCGCATCGGGCACCTATGGCCAGAATGCGATGATCGATCCCAACAAGGCGGCCTATGGCACGTCGATCTACGAGATTCGCAACAGCTGGAAATTCTACGCCGATTTCGATCACGCCTTCTTCGGCGACTACAAGACGCGCTTCAGCCTGTTCGGCGAACTGCGGTCGGGCATCCCCTACAGCCTGACGATGAACGATCCCACCTTGCTCAGCGGCCACAGTTCGGTGTTCGGGACTGCGGGCAGCGCCAATCGCTATCTGCTCTACGTGCCGCAGACCACCGACCCGCTCGTCGTCTATGACAGTGCCGCGACCAGGACCGCGCTCGATGCCTTCATCAGCGCCAACGGCCTCGAGAAATATCGCGGCTCGATCCTGCCCAAGAACAGCCAGCGCGCGCCGGACTGGTTCAAGATCGATCTCCATGTCGATCAGGAATTGCCAGTGCCTTTGGTCAAGGGCCTGCGCTTCAAGCTGTTCGCCGATCTCGAGAACGTCCTCAACCTGATCGACCGGGATTGGGGTGCGCTGCGGCAGGTGTCGTTCCCCTATCTCACCCAGGTCGTCAACGTGGCGTGCGTCGCGAGCGGACCCAACCCGTGCGCGCAATATCGCTATTCGAGCTTCTCCAACCCCAATGTCGACAATCAGGCGCGCTTCTCGCTGTGGGGCCTGCGGATCGGCGCGAAGGTGGAGTTCTGAGCTGCGGACAGCCTGCTCAGCGCGCCCACGCAGGCAGATGCAGCACCATGCCCGCCAGCTTCACCTTCACCGGGTAGGCGGCGTCGATCGCATCGGCGATCGCCGGATTGTAGCGGTCGTCGAACAACGGGTCGCCGCGGACACCCTCGGTGACGAAGAAGGCGATCTCGCCGCGTTTGATGCGGTCGACGAACGGGCGCTCGTCATATTGGCCGGTATGCGCGAGTTCGGCGAAGATCGCCGGCTCCCAGACCACGCGTTTGCCGGCGCGGATGACGATGACCATGTCGTCGGAGATAACCGGCTTGTCCGCCAGCGCGATGCGCCGGATCAGCGCCGCGCGCTCGCGCGTGCGGCCGGCGTCGGGGCGCTCGCGCTGCCAGCCGGGCAGGATGATCGCCTGCGCCGCGAGCAGCGCCGGCACCAGCATCGCCACCATAGGCCAGCGCGATGGCGCGCCCGAGTCCGTCAGCGGCCGCTCGGCGATGCGTGCGATCAGCGGCGCCACGCCCACGCCCATGAAGATCATCACGGCGCAGAACCATTCCATCATGTAATTGTCGGCCGATCCGACCTTGCCGATCATCGGCAGCATCAGCGTCTTGATCGCCAGATAGACCAGCATCACCAGATTGAGGATGTCGGTGCTGCCTGCCGTCGCCCGGCTCGTGGCCGCGACGCGCCGGGCGACCGCCGTCACGCCGGCTGCCGCGACCGCGAGATAGGCGATGTGGAATGTCAGCGGCGGGACCAGGATCATCAGGCGCGCGGGATCGAACCGGTTGACGTTGTAGAACAGGACATGGCGGATGAAGCCGCCGCCGGTCGCCCACTCCAGCCCGCCCAGCACGACCAGCCCCATCGCCACGCTGCTGGCAAGGCCGGCGCAGGCGATGCGCGGCCGCAGCCACAGCAGCACGATGAAGGTCGCCGCCAGCGCCGCGACGAACACCTGCTTGGTGAACACCGACAGCACGAAGCACAAGGCCGCGACGTGGATCAGCCGCGCCTTGCCGTCGAGCGCGCGCACCGCCAGCAGCATGCCGCCGAGCGCAAAGGCGCAGGCGAGGACGTCGACGCGCATCCGCGGCGCCCACAGCAGCAGCGGCCAGACCGTCAGCAGTGCGAAGCCGGCGGCGGCGCCCGCGAACCACCGTGTCCGCGCGGCCGCCCGACCCTCCAGCATCCGTGCAGTCAGCAGCCCGGCGAACAGCGCGGTCGCGAAGGTCGCCAGCAGCGAGAGCAGCCGACCCGCTGCCAGTCCGTCGAGTCCGGTCAGGCGCGACAGCGCCGCCGCGCCGGCATGGAAGACGGGCGGATAATGAAAGACGATCGACGGAAAGCCGTCGATCCGCCCATAAGCGTCGGGCGTGAACATCAGCAGCATCTGTTGCCAGACGATCCCCTCGCCATAATCGAACTGGTCGGGAAAGGTGACGATGTAGCGGCCGAGCGCGGCGAACAGCGCGAAGCGCCAGAGCAGCACGCCGCCGAACACGACCAGTCCGATCAATGCGATCACCCCGCCGATCGGCAGCCGGCGCGCGGGCGGCTCGATGGTGGCCGCGGCGGTCATCGCGCCGGCCTCGCCACCAGCAGCATCTGTTTGCCGCCGGGCTTGATCGGCGAAGCGAGCCACGCGGCGATCAGCGGCGGCCACACCGGCAGGCGCGATTTCACCGTCAGCGGCAAAAAGCGGGGCCGCACCTCGATCACCTCCCAGCCATGCGCGGTCAGCAGGTCGGCGAGGCTGATGTGCGAATAGACCGCGACATGAGTATAATCGTCGAAATAGTCGCGGAACGCATAGCGATAATTGGGCTGGAGCATGGTCAGCGTCCCGCGCGCCGTCAGCTTGAAGCGCAACTGGCTCAGCAGGGTGACGAGCGCGGCCTGCGGCAGATGCTCGAACAAATTGCTGGCGAACGCATAGTCGACGCTGGCGTCGGCGATCGCCGACAGGTCGGTCGCCGGGGCGATCACCGGCTCGACCCCCGGCGCGAGGTGCGCGGGCATCCCCGCCCACTGGTCGAGCGCGATCCGCCGCCTGGCGACGACGCTGTTGATGAACTCGCCATAGCCGCAGCCGAGATCGAGCACGCAGTCCGCCGGGCCGATGCGATGGCGGAAGAAGTAACGCCACAGCGCGTTCCACACCACCGCCCGTTTCGGATCGCGTGCGAGCCGGCTGTCATGATAGCCGTCGCTCACGCGAAGCGCTTCCACCCGAACACCATGCCCCAGATCATTCGCGCGCCCACCGTCAGGCCGCGCCAGTTGTTGACGTTGCCGCCCTTGCTCAGCCCCACGCGCGGGTGGAAGGTGATCGGGCATTCGAGCAGCACGAGGTCGCTTTCGAGCGCCTTGTCGAGGAAATGGGCGTTGAACTCCAGGTTCACGGCCGGATTGACCTTCGGCAGCAACTCGTGGAGCGCGGTGCGGCGGCACAATTTATAGGTCGTGCCGACGTCGGTGATCGTGCCACGGCCCAGATGTTTCGCCTCCAGCAGCTTGCCGACGAAGATATTGCCATAATACATGAAGGTCGAGAGCTGGGTCAGATATTGGCGCAGCGGTTCGACCGTGCGGGTGCCGTTGACGATGTCGGCATGCGGCGCATAAGCGAGCAGCTTCTCGATGTCATAGGCGCGGAACGTCATGTCGCCTTCGCACAGCACGACGAATTCGGTGTCGGTGAAGCTCGCAGCCTCGGTCAGGCAGCGATGGACGCAGCGGCCATAGCCGGGGCGCATTTCGTTGAAGGTGATCGCCCCGGCCTGCTCGGCGCGCTCGAACGTGCGGTCGGCGCTGTTGTTGCTGACCACCAGCACGCGCTCGACCAGCGGGTGGGCGAGGAAATCCTCGACCGCATCGCCGATCGACAATTCGTCGTTGTAGGCGGTCAGCGCCACGGTGACGCGGCGGCGCATCACCGGCTCGAACCGCACCGGCACGTCGGGTTTCTTGTGGCCGAGCAGATAGAGCAGGTCGAACAGTCCCAGCACCATGCCGGCGACGATCGGCACGCCGCTGTACCACACCAGCCATTCGGCGACCGGATCGAGCAGGTCGTGCAGATCGAGCAGATAGCGCGGGAAGACCAGCAGCACGCCGGTCAGGTACATGACCATGCCCACGCAGATCGCGAGGACGCCATAGAGCAGGAACGGCTTGTGCGGCCGCCTGGCGGATCTCGGATGGCCGATGTCGTGAACCAATTGATTTTCCCCGCCGCAAAATGCTCTGGCAAGGGCATAGGAAAACGGGGTTAACGAATGCCTACCGGCGGAACACCCACAGCCGGCTGAAGACGAAGCCCATGGCCGGCGTCAGCGTCAGCATCGGGATCACCGGCGTCCAGCCGGGCAGCTGCAGCCGGGTGACGAGCAGCCACACCCACGCGCTGTTCATCGCCAGATTGGCGAGCATCGTCACCAGATAGCGCCACGCCGCGGCGCGCTCGTCGCCGCCCCAGCCGCCGAAGCTCCAGCGGCTGTGGAGCAGGAAACTGATCGTCACGTGCAGCAGGAACGACAGAAGATTGGCGATCATCGGCGCGACGCCGGCCGCGACCAGCCCGAGAAAGGCGAGCACCGTCACCAGCGAGGCGGCAGCGCCCGCGGTCAGGAAACGGGCAAGCTGGCCGCGGGTCTTCGACGCGCCGGTCAATTGTGTTTCCGGACGGCAGGAGGTGACATCATGGCAACGGCTATGCGCAGATGGCGGGTATGATTCAATGCGGGTGCAGTCGACCGAGTGTCGCCTGCACGCCCGCAATCCCTCCCCTCAGAACCCGCGCCGCACCGTCACGAAGAACTGCCGCGGCGCGCCCGCCAGCAGGGTCTGGTTATCGCCGCTCGCGCCATAGCCGTTCGATCCGATCGTCGAGACATAATCCTTGTCGGTCAGATTGGTGACGCTCGCCTCGACCGCGAAGCCCTTGAGCAGGCCCTCGTCGCCGAAGGTATAGCCGATCGCGGCATCGACCAGCAGGCGGGACGGCACCGACTGGTCGTTGGTGTAGGTGAAGAAGCGCTTCGACAGATAATTGGCGCCGACGCGGGCGAGGAAGCGGCCGTCGTCATAGACGATCTCGCCCTTCAGCATGTGCCTGGGGCTGTCGACCACGGTCTTGCCTGCGGTCGCGGTGGCGACGCTGCCGTCGGCGCGGAGCACATCGTCGCGATATTCGGAGTGGTTGTACGAATAGGACGCCAGCAGCGAGAGCGGCGGCAGCGGCCGGTAGAGCAGGGTCGCCTCGGCGCCGTAGTTGCGGACGTCGCCGACGTTCTGCAAGGTCACCGGATTGCCGACGATGCCGGCGCCGTTGGTGAGCGCCAGCAGGCGGTTGGTGAAGTCGACATAATAGCCGGCGATCGAGCCCTGGAAGCCCCCGGCGCGGAAGCGCGCGCCGGCCTCCCAGCTGTCCGATTTCTCGGGCTTCAGCGTGCCGCGGATCGCGTCGAACCCGGCCTGGGTGGTCGCGAACGGCGACAGGCCCACCGCCGCGGCGCCGAAGCCGCGCATGTTCTGCGTGAAGGTCGCGAACAATTCGGCGCTGCCCAGGCTGTAGACCGCCCCCGCCTGCGGCAGGAACCAGTCGCGCGCCTCGATCTCGCCCGAGGCGAGGCCGCCCGAGACGATCGGGTCGGCGCTGTTGCGCACGCGCAGCCCCTTCCAGCCGCCCGACAGCGTGAGGTCGCCGAGGGTGAGCTTGTCCGAGACGTAATACATCAATGTCTCGGTATCGAAGCGGACGTCGAACTGCGTGAAGAACGGGTTCGTCTTATATTCCAGCGTCGGCAGCGACGCGGTCGCCTGGTCGGCGAGGCCATAGAAACGGCGGGCGTTGCGGAAGCCGTTCGATTCATACCAGCCGCCGATTTCGAGCCGGTTCGGCCCGGTCTCGAGCGCAAAGCGCACGATCACGCCGCCGCGGTTAATGTCATATTCGGTCGTGCGCACCGAGATCGGCGCGCCGCCCGGGGTCGGCACATAGGGCGTGTACCAGATGCCCTGGCCGTGATTGTCGTGATAATAGCCGGTCACCGTCGCGCTCAGCGTATCGGTCAGCTTCGCGTCGAAGGTCACGCCCGCGAGATAGTCGCGGCGCAGACCGGCGGCGTCGTAATAAGCGTCGTCGACGGTCGTGTAGGGCGGCGGAAAGACCAGCCCGGCCGACGGATAGGGCAAGGTGGCGGTCGCCGAGCCGGCGCGTGTTACCTGATTCTGGTAGACCTGCGCCAGTTGCACCGCGAGCGGGAAATTGTCGGCGATATTGTCGTTGCCATAACCGAGCCGGCGGATCTGATCGAGGCTGAGATCCTGGTAATCCTGCTCGCGGCGGTCGGAGAAGTTGAAGAAGCCGGTGATGCTGCCGCGATCGCCGAGGTCCTGGACCAGCTTGGCGTTGACCTGATGCTGGCGCTGGACGCCGACGCCCTTCCACTTGCCGGCCTCGAGATAGCCATAGCTCAAATAGCCGCGCAGCCCGCCGCCGGTCAGGTCGCCGCTGTCGAGCCGGACGAAGCCGCGCCAGGTGTCGTCCGATCCATAGGTGCCCGAGAAGGCGACATCGAGATCGGCCGATGGCGCGCGCGAGGTGAACTGCAAAGTGCCGCCGAGATTGGAGACCGATGCCTCGCCCAGCGCGCCGGCGCCCTGCGCGACGGTGGCGCTGCCGACATTCTCGGAGATGATCGCGCGGCTGATGTGGAGGCCGTTGAAATTGCCATAGCTCATGTCGCCCAGCGGCACGCCGTCGAGCGTGAAACCGAGCTGGGTCTGGGTGAAGCCGCGCAGCGAGATCCGCGTCGACCATTCATAGGCGCCGAACGCGTCGGCCGACTGGAAATTGACGCCCGGCAGCTTGTCGAGCGCCTTGAGCGGCGAGGTGCCCGGGGTCAGGCGGGCGAGATCGTCGGCGGTGATCGTCTGCACCTGGCGCGCCTGGCCGAAGCCGAGCACGACGATGTCGGTGCCGTCCGATCCTTCGGGCGCGGCATCGGCGGTGCCGGCGGCATCTTCGGCGGGCGCGGCCGGGGCGGCGCTGTCCTGTGCGAAGGCTGGCGTGGTGATGACGGCGAAAAACATGGCCCCCGACAGGAGGCGGGCACGACGAAGCAACATGGGAATTCCCCTTGGGATGAGACTGCGGCGATGGGATCAGCGGCTCTGCGCGGCCGGTGCCGGCCCTTTGCGCGCGCTCGCTTGCAATGGTGTGAAGGATCGGCGACGGAAACATGACGCGCTGCAACATTGCCGGCGGATTGCCTCGCGATTGCAACATCATGCTGCGAAAGGGCGGACGAACATGGGCAGGAGCGCGACGGGATGGCGGCGATGACGCGACGCGAAACACTGGTCGCAGGTGCGGCGACGGTGATGCTGGCGGGCAGGGCGGCGGCAACGCCGGTTGCGTCGAAGCCGAAACCGCTGGTGATCGCGCATCGCGGCTGTTCGGCACTCCGGCCTGAACATACGCTCGGCGCCTATGCCAAGGCGCTCGCAGACGGCGCCGACCTGATCGAGCCCGATCTGGTCGCGACGAAGGATGGCGTGCTCGTCATCCGCCACGAAAATAATATCGCCGGCACCACCGATGTCGCGGTCCATCCCGAATTTGCCGGTCGCCGCACCGAAAAGATCGTCGACGGCGAACGCCAGGCCGGCTGGTTCACCGAGGATTTCACGCTCGCCGAGCTCAAGACCCTGCGCGCGGTCGAGCGGCTGGGTCCGGTGCGGCCCGAGAGCCGCAGCCATGACGGCCAGTTCCAGATCGTCTCGTTCGAGGAGATGATCGACTTCGCCGCGGCCGAGGCGGCGGCGCGCGGGCGCATGATCGGCATCGTCCCCGAACTCAAACATTCGACATATTTCGGCAGGATCGGCCTGCCGCTCGAGGATCGCTTCCTCGCCACGCTCGCCGCCCATGACTATTGCCGCCGCGCGCCGGTGATGATCCAGTCGTTCGAGACCGCGAACCTGCGCACACTGCGCAACCGGCTCGGCCGACCGGCCAATGTCTCGCTGGTCCAGCTGATCGACGACCCCGCCGCGATCCCCGCCGACATCGTCGCAAGCGGCGGCACCGGCAGCTATGCGACGATGACGACCCCCGCCGGCCTCGCCGCGATCGCGACCTATGCCGACATCGTCTCCCCTGCGAGCCGCGCGATCAACCCGCTCGGCCCCGACGGCCGTCTCGGCACGCCCGCGACGATCGTCGCCGACGCGCACCGCGCCGGCCTGCGCGTCATCCCCTACACCTTCCGCCCCGAAAACCGCTTCCTCGCCGCCGACTTCCGCGACGGCGCCGGTGACGACGCGCGCAATCCGGCCGGCTCGATCGCCGAAATCCGCCGCTATCTCGCCACCGGCATCGACGGCTTCTTCACCGACGATCCCGCGCTGGGACGGGCGGCAGTGGACGGCGTCGGCCCGTAGCGCATCATCGGCATCACGACCCCGGAACGATTACTCTCCCGACCGGTTTGATCATCATGCCCCCGGCGCTTCGCCGCGGACCTGAAAATGGGAGTTCCGTTTCGATGCTCTGGACCGTCGTCGTCATCCTCGTCATCCTCTGGCTGCTGGGCTTCACCTTCCACGTCGCCGGCGGCATCATCCACATCCTGCTGGTCGTCGCCCTGGTCGTCGGCTTGTTCCAGCTGTTCAGCGGCCGCAGGGTCTAGCGCCGCAAGCGGGGCGCCGGGCTGGATCCGGCGCCTCCGGGCTGGCGTCCTGCCTGTCCCGTGCCTATCGGTGCGCCTTGCCCACGGGCGACAGGGAGGCGGCACGATGGCGCAACTGATCGATCTCAGCCACATGATCAAGGCCGGGATGACGACTTACAAGGGTGTGCCGGGACCGGTCATCTGCGACTACCTGTCGCGTCAGGCCTCGCGCGCGCTCTACGATCCGGGCACCGAATTCCATATCGGCCGGATCGACATGGTCGCCAATACCGGCACCTATCTCGACAGTCCGTTCCACCGTTATGCCGACGGCACCGACCTCGCCGGCCTTGCGCTGGAGCGGATGGCCGATCTGCCGGGCGTCGTCGTCCGCCGGCCGTTCGAGCAGGGTCTGGCGATCGATGCCGACGCATTCGCGGGGATCGACGTCGCCGCCAGGGCGGTGCTGGTCCACACCGGCTGGGATCGCCACTGGCGCACCGACGCCTATCTGACCGGGCATCCGTTTCTGACCGAAGCCGCCGCGGCGCATCTCGCGGCTGCCGGCGCCCGCCTGGTCGGCATCGATTCGCACAATATCGACGACACCGGCGGCGGCGCTCGGCCGGTTCACAGCGTGCTGCTGGGGCAGGGCGTATTGATCTGCGAACATATGACCAATCTCGCCGCGCTGCCGGACGGCGATTTCCGCTTCTATGCCGTGCCGCCCAAGGTGGCGGCGTTCGGGACATTTCCGGTGCGGGCGTTCGCGCAAGTGGCGTAGAGCGGAATACGATGCAGACCGATCTCTTTGCACAGGAAACGCGTGACGTGTCGCTTCAGGACGGCGCGATGCTGCTCGGCGGCTTCGCGGCCGGTGACGATCATGCGCTGATAACGGCGATCCGGGCCGTGGCACAGGACGCGCCGTTCCGCCATCTCGAGACGCCCGGCGGCCGGCGCATGTCGGTTGCGATGACCAATTGCGGCACGGCCGGCTGGGTGAGCGATCGCAGCGGCTATCGCTACGATCGTATCGATCCCGACAGCGGCCGCGCCTGGCCGGCAATGCCTTCGGCATTCCGCGCGCTGGCGGCACGCGCCGCCGCGGCAGCCGGTTACGCGGACTTCGCGCCCGACGTCTGCCTGATCAACCGTTATGCGCCCGGCGCCCGCCTGACCCTGCACCAGGATCGCGACGAGGCGCGCACCGACGCCCCGATCGTCTCGGTCTCGCTGGGCCTGCCCGCGATCTTCCTGTGGGGCGGCGACACCCGCGCCCACCGGCCCCGCCGCTTCCGCCTCGTCCATGGCGACGTCGTCGTCTGGGGCGGACCGGCGCGGATGATCTTCCACGGCGTCGACGCGCTGGACGACGGCGTGCATCCACTGACCGGGGCGGTGCGCTACAATCTCACCTTCCGGCGGGCGTTGTGAGCATTCGAGTTTTAAATAAGGGCGAACCGACGATTGTCGAAGCAACGTCGCCCCAGAGGATGATCAATGAAACACAGTGTCGTCATCGGCGTCGGGCGCATCGGTGTCCTCGAAAACCTCCAGCGCCACGTTGACGAAATTCTTCGCTTCTAGCTGCAACAATGGAATCGGGGCATGTGCCGTGTCGATCCGCTCCACGCTGCCTGCGGTGATCTTCACGAGGAACCGGTCGCAGCGGCTGAGAACGAGCATCGCGATCGCGCGATTGTCGTCGAGCGCGACGTTCTCGACGATCCCCTCATAGGCGACGTTGGCACCTTCATGCTCCAGGGTCGTGACGACATAGGCGAGGATAAAGGAATCGGCGCGCCGCGATTTGGCGACCAACGGTTTGAGCCAGCCGAAACTGGCGGTTTCCAGCATGTCCCGCACGCGCTGTAATCGACTGACCCCGTTCGCGGCGAGGCCGACGAGGAGAGCGGGGATGAGCAGCGAGAGCAGCCAGGACAAAAAGGCCGGATCGCTGGGCGTTCCAGCCGATCGTCCATTGGTCAGTATGACTCGATATATGTTCGGATCGAACGACACCGACAGGCAGAGCGACGTGACGCGGCACCATGTGGCCTGCGCGACAAACAACGCCGACATCAGGATGTGACCGGCGAGCGCGCCGAATACGATGACCAGCAGACTGAAGGTTGAGCCTGGCTTCTCGGGCGCCTGCGAAAGCAGATCCGAACGCTCGCCGATGCGAAGGCCGGCCCACACGCCAAGACCCGGCGCGATCAGCAGAAGCGCCAGAAACAGGGTGTAGCTGAAGCTCACGCGATATTATTTTGGCGAACGTCCGGCGTGCGAACCATCTTGGGATGCGGGCTGCGGGGCAGATTTGCTTTCCACCACGAACTTGCCGTTGACGAAACGGGCAGATTCGCGAGCCGCCTTCCAGCTGCCGAAACGGTCGTGCACCGTGTTCGCGGTGGCGATGGAATTGGCCGTATTGATGCGCATGTCTGTCTCCACCTGCTACATAGTCGGCGCGGCGCTTTTCGGCAACATCACCCCAGCATCGTCCGCAACAGCGCCCGCAATTGCGCCGGTTTCACCGGCTTGCTCAGCAGCGGCATGTTCTGTCCCTCCAGCCGCGCCTTGAGATCGTCGCTGCGATCGGCCGAGATCAGGATCGCCGGAACTTCGCGCCCGGCCAGTTCGCGCACCAGCCGCACCGCATCGTCGCCGGCCTCGTCGTCGTCGAGGTGGAAATCGGCGACGACGATGTCGGGCAGCGCACGCTCGGCCTGGCGACGCACGTCGGCGAGGCTCGCGGCGACCGTCACCTGGCAGCCCCAGTCGCCGAGCAGCGCCTTCATCCCGCGCTGGATCTGCTCGTCATTGTCGATCACCAGCACGCGCACATTGTGCATCGATCGCGCGCGCGGGGCGGGGCGATCCTCGTCGGCATCGGCGGCCCTGGCCTCGCCGACGGGCAGCAGGATCGAGAAGCAGGCGCCTTCGCCGGGCGCCGAGCGCAGCGCGATCGGGTGACGCAGCATGTCGCTGGCGCGCCGCACGATCGCGAGACCGAGCCCCTTGCCGGGAATCCGGCGCGCGCTCTCCAGCCGGTGGAACTCGTCGAAGATCTCGTCCTGCTTGTCGGCGGCGATGCCGGGCCCGCTGTCTTCGATGGAGACGCGGATCATGTCGTCTTCGGCCGTCTCGCAATACACGCGCACGCTGCCGCTGGGGGTATAGCGGATCGCGTTCGACAGGAAATTCTGGAGGATGCGCCGCACCAGCCGCACGTCGCTGCGCACCCAATGCTCGGTCGTGTCGACCGACAAAGTCAGCCCGCCGGCGGCGGCGAGCGGGGCGAATTCGGTCCGCAAGGTCGCGAGCATCCCGTGCAGCGGGAAATCGCCATATTCGGGCTGGATCGCGCCGGCATCGAGCCGCGAAATCTCGAGCAGCGCCTCGAGCAGATCCTCGACCGAGTCGAGCGCGGTCGACGTCTGGGCGACCAGCGCGCGCGTGGGCAGAGCGAGCTTGCGGTCGCCGAGCGCGGCGGTGAACAGCCGCGCGGCGTTGAGCGGCTGGAGCAGATCATGGCTGGCGGCGGCGAGGAAGCGGGTCTTCGAGAGATTGGCGAGTTCGGCCGCGGTCTTGGCCTCCTCCATCTCCGCGGTGCGTTCGATCACGCGGCGTTCGAGCGCCTCGGCCGATCGCAGCGCCTCGGTGATGTCGGCGAAGCTCATCACCATGCCGCCGTCGGGCATGCGCGCGCGCCGCACCTCGACCACCCGGCCATTGGCATGATGACGGCGCGACACCGCCTCGGGCACGCCCGCGGGCAACCACGCGAGCGGGTCGTCCACATCCATCGGGCCGTTGTGCCGCGCGCAGGTGGCGACGAGGCCGTCATGCGTCTGCACCAGCGCGATGCCCTCGACCGGCAGGCCGATGACCGCGAGCAGCGGCCCGTTCCACGCCACCAGCCGGCGGTCCCGGTCATAGACGCAGACGCCCTGCGGTATGGTGTCGAGCGTGGTCTGCAGGATAATGCTCTTCTCGCCGAGCTCGCGCGCGCGTTCCCGGGCGTCCTCGGCCTTGACCTCGGTGATGTCGGTATAGATGCCGACGATGCCGCCCTCGCTGGTGCGCAATTCGTTGATCTGCACCCAGCGGCCATCGGTCAGCGCCTGGACATGGCCGCCGCCGGCGACGCTGTGCTGCGCCAGCCGGTCGGAGACCCAGCGATCGGGCGCGACCATCGATCCCACCGTCAGCCTTTTCTCGGCGATGATCCGGGCGATGGCATGAAAAGTGGGGGCGGGCTCGAGATGCGCGCCGACCTCCGGCCAGAAGCCGAGATAGGCTTCGTTGCACAGCACCAGCCGGTCGTCGGCGTCGAACAGCGCGAAGCCTTCGTTGATCGACTCGATCGCGTCGCGCAGGCGGGCGCGGGCGGCATCGGCGCCGGCATGTGCCTCGGCCAGTTCGGCGTTGACGGTGGCGAGCCGCGCCAGCGCATCTTCCAGCGCATGCGTGCGATCACGCACCATCGCCTCGAGCGAGATCGCAGTCTCGAACATCGTGAAGGCGCTGCCCTGGAGATCGGTCGATCGCTCGACGCGGTCCATCAGCGCGGCGTTGATCTTCTCGAGCTTGGCGATGCGGGCGCGCAGCGCGGCGTTTTCGTGCGCCAGGGGGTCGGCTTCGGCGTTGAGGGGAAGGGTGCTCATCCCTTTTGCTCCGCTCTCAGGACGATCATGTTCATACATTTTTCGGCGTGAGTTGAGATGCTCAAGCCCCTCCCCTTCAGGGGAGCGGCTGGGGTGGGGGAGTCCGGGATGGACCGAAGCTTTCGGAAGCGATTTCCTGTAAAAGAAGGAGCTCGCTTCGCTCGCCCCCACCCCAACCCCTCCCCTGAAGGGGAGGGGCTAAATGCCCAAGCCATCATCGAAAAGTCTGTGAAGATGCCAGGCCCCTCCCTGAAAGGGATGGGAGTCCCATGGTGAATCCCCGTCATTGCCCGATCGCCAGTCCGCTGAAGGACTGGTTCACATGCGCGGCATGATATTGTTCGCCATAGGTGTTGAACCCCACCACATGGTTGCGCGCGTAGAGCAACGATACCTCGCGCGCGACCTGGCGGCGTTCGGCATCGATCCGGTTGAGCACGCAATCGAAGCCGATGATATGGTCAATCTCGCCGACCTTGCCGGCGATCTCCTCGAACAAGGCGGCGATGCCGGCGATGCGATCGACCGGTTCGCCGATCGTCAGCACGATGCCCTCGTCGATCGCGCAATAGAAAGTGAGGCTGCCGTCGGGGTTCACGCTCTGGATCGATCGCACATAATATTCGCCGCCGGCGCGTACCATCGGCGGGTGCGCGGCGAAGAAGCCGATGTCGAGCCGCTCGCCGGGATGGCCGACCAGCCGCAGATATTCCTCGGCCGCGGGTTCGGCATTGATTTCGGTGACGATGCGCTCGACCGGAATCGCACCGGTCACCACCATCTTGTTCGGTCCCGGTTCGTAATGCTGCGAGCGGAACACGTGCATCGGCTTGATCGACGAGAGGATCGCCACCACCGCGGCATCGACATGAAAGCGGCCGCCGTGAAAGATACCGGTCTCGCGGAATAGCAGGCCATCGCCAGACGAACCGCCGATCAGCGGGATGTCGCCGAGCGCGTCCTGCACCGTCATCGTCAGCAATTCCTCGCGATGCGACAGGCCGTCGACGAGGAACAGGGCGACATGGTTGACCTGTTCGCCCAGCGCGCGCGACCCCATTTCGGCGCGCGCCGCCAGCGACCGGATCGTCGCGGCGGCGCCCTGCCGGTCGAACGCGTCGATCTCGTCGAAGCAATGCGCGGCCATGTGGAAGGATTCGGCGGGAAAGCCGATGAAGGCGATGCTGTCCTGGTCATAGCCGATCGCGGTCATCTCGCCCGAACTGGTGCAGCCGATCACGGTCAGCCCCTCGCTGTTGCGGTTGATCGCGCGCGCCAGCGCGTCGCGGTCATAGCTGTGCGAACAGAACAGCAGCGCGCCGGCCAGCGGCGTGGCCCCGATCTGCGCCATGATCTCGGCCAGCGCCGCCGCCGGATCGGCCTCGTGCGACGACGCGAACACCAATCCGCGCGTGCGCGTCTCCATTTTACCCCTCCTGACCCTGTTCTTATGTTCCGGGTCTAGCAGCATCGGCGGGCCGGCGTCAGCCTCCCCGCGGCGGTTCGCCGGCCGCCGCCAGCGCCGCGGTCTCGGCATCGTCGAACACGCGCGAGCGGACGATGAAGCGCACGCCTTCGGGACTCTCCAGCGACATGCCGGCACCGCGGCCGGGCACGACGTCGATCGTGACCTGGGTGTGGCGCCAATATTCGAACTGGGCGGCGCCGATCCATACCGGCACGTCGCCGGCAACATGGCCCAGCAGCACGTCCTGCCTGCCGGTTTTGAACTCGCCGAGCGGGAAGCACATCGGCGCCGATCCGTCGCAGCAGCCGCCGGACTGGTGGAACATCAGCGGGCCGTTGCGCGCGGCGAGCTTCGCGATCAGCGAGTCGGCGGCCGGGGTGGAAAGGATGCGGGGCGGGGGATCCATGGCGGGCAGGGGACTCCATCACGAGAAAGGGCGGGCACCCCTTTTGGGGATGCCCGCCAGAATCGGCGAACCAGGAGAGGGGTGGGCCAGAAAGGGGAGATATGGCCCGAGTTCGCCGCATATCTTCAACGCGTCAGAAGAACCCCAGTGCCTTCGGGCTGTAACTGACCAGCAGATTCTTGGTCTGCTGATAATGATCGAGCATCATCTTGTGGTTCTCGCGGCCGATGCCCGACGCCTTGTAGCCGCCGAACGCCGCGTGCGCCGGATAGGCATGGTAGCAATTGGTCCACACGCGGCCGGCCTGGATCGCGCGACCCATGCGATAGGCGGTGGTGCCGTTGCGGCTCCAGACGCCGGCGCCCAGGCCATAGAGCGTGTCGTTGGCGATCGCGATCGCGTCGGCCTCGTCCTTGAAGGTGGTGACCGCGAGTACCGGCCCGAAGATCTCCTCCTGGAACACGCGCATCTTGTTGTGGCCTTCGAGCACGGTCGGCGTGACGTAATAGCCATCGGCCAGATCGCCTTCCAGCCGCGCCCGTTCGCCGCCGGTCAGCACCTTGGCGCCTTCGGCCTTGCCGATGTCGATATAGGACAGGATCTTTTCGAGCTGGTCGTTCGACGCCTGCGCGCCGATCATCGTCGACGGATCGAGCGGGCTGCCCTGCTTGATCTTCCGCACGCGTTCGATCGCGCGCTCCATGAACTTCTCGTAGATCGATTCCTGGATCAGCGCGCGGCTCGGGCAGGTGCAGACCTCACCCTGGTTGAGCGCGAACATCGCGAAGCCTTCGAGGCATTTGTCGAAATAATCGTCGTCGGCGTCCATCACGTCGGCGAAGAAGATGTTCGGCGATTTGCCGCCCAGTTCCAGCGTGACCGGGATCAGATTCTCGCTGGCATATTGCATGATCAGCCGGCCGGTGGTGGTCTCGCCGGTGAAGGCGATCTTGCTGATGCGCTTGTTGCTGGCGAGCGGCTTGCCGGCCTCGACGCCGAAGCCGTTGACGATGTTGAGCACGCCCGGCGGCAGCAGGTCGCCGACGAGGTCGATCAGCACCATGATCGACATCGGCGTCTGTTCGGCGGGCTTCAGCACCACGCAATTGCCGGCGGCGAGCGCGGGCGCGAGCTTCCACACCGCCATCAGGATCGGGAAGTTCCACGGGATGATCTGGCCGACCACGCCCAGCGGCTCGTGGAAATGATAGGCGACGGTATCCTCGTCGATCTCGCCGATCGAACCCTCCTGCGCGCGGACGCAGGCCGCGAAATAGCGGAAATGATCGATCGCGAGCGGAATGTCGGCAGCGGTGGTCTCGCGGATCGGCTTGCCGTTGTCGATGGTCTCGGCCATCGCGATCAGATCGAGATTTTCCTCCATCCGCTGCGCCACCCGGTTGAGGATGTTGGAGCGCTCGGTCGCCGATTTGCGGCCCCATTCGTCCTTGGCGGCATGCGCGGCGTCGAGCGCGAGTTCGATATCCTCCGCCGTCCCGCGGGCGATCTCGCAGACCGGCTGGCCGGTGATCGGCGAGAGGTTCTCGAAATAGTCGCCGCGCACGGGCGGGACCCATTTGCCGCCGATATAATTGTCGTAACGGTCGCGGATCAGCAATTTCCCCGCGAATTTCTCCATGGCCTGTTCGAGCATAGCATCTCTCCGGATTGTCATGCGCCTCGACGCTGCGTTTCGGACGCCTTTTTGCGCCAACCGAGGGCGAATGAACATTGGACCTTGGGTCGCATCGAGGCAAGCGTGTCGGCCATTCCTCCCCGGAACCGGAACGATCAGGGTTCCGCCAGGAAATCCTCGACGCCGTTCAGGAAGCGCGTCCACGCAGGCTCGGTTTCCAGCAACAAATGGTTCCTGCCTTCCAGCGCTATGAATCGCGCGCCGGGGATCGCCGCCGCCAGCGCGCGGCCCGCGGCGAACGGGATCACGGCATCGTCGCGCGCGTGGACGACGAGGGTCGGCACGCCCACCTGCGCGAGCAGGTCGCGCACGTCGATGTCGGCGAAGGCGTCCTGCAGCCGCCAGGCGTTGGCGGGCGAGGTGGTCATCCGCTGCAGCTCGTTGAACCAGTCCATCTCCGCGTGCGAGGCGTCGGGGAAGAACAGGGTCGTGTACATCTGGCGGAAGGCGGGGTTGTTCTGGCCCCAGCCTTCGCGCATCAACGTCGCCATCGCGTTGCGCCGCTCGATCTCGCCGGGGATCCGGCGAAGCCGCCAGCCCGCCGCATAGCCGCCATAGAGCACCATCCGCCGCACCCGTCCGGGATTGCGGACCGCATAGGCGATCGAGACGCTGCAGCCCTGCGACACGCCCAGCAGATCGAACTGTTCGATCCCGGCGGCGTCGACCACACTTGAAAGATCGTCGACGAAGGCCTCGAACGAGATGTCGTCCGCGTTCCAGTCCGACAGGCCGTTGCCGCGCTCATCATAGCGGATCAGGCTGCGGCCGCGCGAAAGACTGTCGATCCAGTGCCGCCAGACCGGGCTGTCCCAGTCATATTCGAGATGGTTGAGCCAGTTGGCTGTCTTCACCAGCGGCGGCCCCTCGCCGACGCGCGACCAGGCGAGGCCGGTGTCGTCGGAAGCGGTGCAGAAGCGGACCTGCTGGACCGGCAGCGGCGGCCGTGTCAGCATCGGCGCCGGCGCGCTGACCACCGGGATTGGCAGCGGCGCGTTCTGGCGATGCGCGAGCGACGCCGCGGACTCGGGCGCGGGGAACGACCTGAGCAGCGCGTCGGGTATGAATGCGTCGCCTTCCCTCAGCTTCGCGACGCCCAGGCTGCGCTGGCCGTCGACCTCGGCATGGCGGCCGGTTTTCTCGAGCAGGCCGATCAGCGCGATCCGCGCCTTGCCCTCGAACGGGTCGAGCCGCACCCATTCGCGCGCATGGCCGAGCGCGGTCTCGCCATCGTCACAGCGCACACACGCGGCCGCGAGCAGCGCGCAGCGCCAGCGGCGGACATCCTCGCGCTGGGCGATGCTCCACGCCTGGAAGTCCTCGTTGCGCGCAAGGTCGAGCCCCTCGATGAACTCGCCGGTCATCGCCGCGAGGCGGTCGAGCTCCGCCGCGTTCAGCGACGCGAGATCGCCCTTCGCCGCGCTGCGCAGTTCGCGCCAGTCGATCGCGAGACCGGCGACGTCGAGCGTGACGGTCTCGCGATCCGCCAGCAACCGGCCATCGAGCAGCCCGCGCAGCTTGCTGAGGCTCCAGCGCAGCGCGCCGCGCGGATCGTCGGGCATGTCCCAGAGCATCGTGCAGAGATGGTCGCGGCGCACCGGCCGGTCGCTGGCGGCGAGATAGGCGAGCAGCGCGCGCGTCTTCTTCGAGGCGGGCAGGGCGATTTCCCGTCCGTCGCGCAGGAGCGTCATCGGCCCCAGCAGCCGCAATCGGCTTTCGAATCTCTCATCCCCGCCGCCCATGCGCCGAAAGTACAGAAAACAACGCCGCGCGGCAATTTCACACGCTCTTTACAACGATGCTTTCCTCGCTGGGGGATCATCAGCGTCTCATCGGCCGCATGGGCGGCACGACCAAATGGAGACGAAGACATGTTCCCTGATTTCCCCAACGCGCTTCCACGCAGCCTGGCCACGCTTCTGTTCGCCTGCATCGGCACCGTGACGATGCTCTCGATCATCACCATCCCCGGCGCCTGACGGCGCCGGGACCCTCCGAACCGAAGCACGGAGCGGTCGAATGTTCACCGACTTTTCATATCGAACCGTCCTGGCATCGTCGCAGCGCGCGGCCTGGCAGATCGAAGACGTCATCAGTCCTGGCCACGCGCTCGACTTCACGCTGCCATTTCTTCCCGAGAAACTGGCGCGCACCGGCGGCCTCACCGAGCTCGACGCCGACGAGCGGCGCGTGCTCAACCAGATCCGCGGCCATGAATATCTGTCGATCTTCGGGCTGGTCGAGGAATTCGTCCTGCCGTTCGTGCTCGACCATGCCCGGCCGATGCTCGACACGGACGATGACCGCACCCGTGCGCTGCTGCAGTTCGCGTCCGAAGAGGCGAAGCATATTCAGCTGTTCAAACTCTTCCACGCCGCTTTCGTGCGCGATTTCGGCACCGAATGCGCCGTCATCGGCCCGCCCGCCGCGATCGCCGCGACGGTGCTGGCGCATGATCCGCTCGCGGTCGCACTCATCATCCTGCAGATCGAATGGTTGACGCAGCACCATTATGTCGACAGCGTTCGTGACGATCGCGGCATCGACCCGCTGTTCGCGAGCCTGCTCAGGCATCACTGGATCGAGGAGGCGCAGCACGCGAGGCTCGACACGCTGATGGTCGAGGCGCTGGCCGGCGGCCGCAGCCGCGAAGCCATCGATCGCGCGATCGACGGCTATGTCGAGATCGGCCAGTTCCTCGACAATGGTCTGAAGATACAGACCGCGCTCAATCTCGACGCGTTCCAGCGCGCGACCGGGCGCCGCCTCGACGATGCCACGCGCGAGTCGCTGCTCGCCCGGCAGCATCAGGCGCTGCGCTGGACCTATCTCGGCTCGGGCATGACGCATGCCCGCTTCCGCAAGACGCTCGGTCGAATTTCCCCCGCGGGGCTCGCGCGCATCGACGCCATCGCCCCCGCTTTCTGCTGAACCCCAATTTCCCAATCGACGAAAAGGATTTTCCCATGTCCAACATGCTCACCGCCGAAACGGTCAACGGCCTCGATCTCGAGGCGCTCGCGGCCTTCGTCGACGCTGTCGAGGCCGATGCCGCCCAGGCGCAGGTGCAATTCGCCGTGCTCACGCGCTGGACCGGCCAGACCCGCAGCGAAACCACGGTCAGCGGCTATGTCCTCGGCGGCGCGCAGATCGAACGGCGCTTCAAGATCATCGCCGACGAGCCGCAGGAACTGCTCGGTGCCAACACCGCGCCCAACCCGCAGGAACTGCTGATGGCGGCGGTCAACGCCTGCATGTGCGTCGGCTATGCCGCCAACGCGTCGCTGCGCGGGATCACGCTCGAGGTGCTCGAGATCGAGATGCACGGCGCGCTCGACCTCCGCGGCTTCCTCGGTCTTCGCGACGATATCCCGCCGGGCTATCGCGAGTTGCACTATACGGTGCGAATCCGCGGCGATGGCGATGCCGGCCAATATGCCGAGATCCACGAGGCGGTGATGCGGACCTCGCCCAATTTCTTCAACATGGCACAGCCGATCCGCATGAATGGCCGCCTCGAAATGGTGTGATCGCCCCCAGCTGTGATCATCGACACGCCCTTTTTGCGACCGTTTCGGCTATATCGGGCCATTGCGCGACGCATCCGCCTGCCGGTGCCGGCTTCCGGCCCAGCCAGAATGAGAATGTTCGGAGGAAAGAGATGTCTGTAACCGCCACCTTCACGCCCGCCACGGGCACACTCGCCGCGAACGGCGACGCCAGTCCCGACCAGATCCGCTTCAACCGCAACGCCGCCGGCAGCATCTTCGTCAACAACGGCGCGACGCCGATTTCGGGCGGCACGCCGACCGTCGCCAACACCAGCCTCCTGACCGCATTCGGCTTCGCGGGCGACGACGTCATCGCGACCGATGAGACCCAAGGCGCGCTGCCGCAGGGGAATTTCTCGGGTGGTGACGGCAATGACAGCGTCACCGGCGGCTCGGGCGCGGACACGCTGTCGGGCGACGCCGGCAACGACATCCTGCTCGGCAAGGGCGGCGCCGATATCCTGGACGGCGGCGACGGCAACGACACGCTGACCGGCGGCGACGGCGACGACCAGATGTTCGGCGGCCTCGGCGACGACCGGATGATCTGGAACCCGGGCGACGACACCGATCTTGCCGAAGGCGGCGACGGGATCGACACCGTCGAGGTCAATGGCGGCAACGGCGCGGAAGTCTTCACGATCACCGCGAACGGCGAGCGCGTGCGCTTCGACCGCGTCGATCCGGCGCCGTTCGCGATCGATATCGGCACCAGCGAAAATCTCGTGCTCAACGCCAATGGCGGCGACGACACGGTTTCGGTCACCGGCAATGTCGCGGCGCTGATCAAGATCACCGTCGATGGTGGCGCGGGCAACGACACTTTGCGCGGCGGCAATGGCGTCGACCTGCTGCTCGGTGGCGACGGCAACGACTTCATCGATGGCAACCAGGGCAATGACGTCGCTTTGCTCGGCGCCGGCGACGACGTGTTCCAATGGGATCCGGGCGACGGCAGCGACACCGTCGAGGGCCAGGACGGTATCGACAGCCTGCTGTTCAACGGCAGTAACATCAACGAAAATATCGGCATCTTCGCCAATGGCGGACGCGCGCTTTTCACCCGCGACGTTGCCGCCATAACGATGGACCTGAACGACGTCGAGACGATCAATTTCCGCGCACTGGGCGGCGCCGATACGATCAACATCGGCAGCCTGGTGGGCACCGACGTGTCGCAGGTCGTGATCGACCTCGCGGCGTCCGGCGGCGGCGGTGATGGCCAGGTCGACAGCGTCATCGTCAACGCGACGGCCGCTGCCGACATCGTCACCGTCGCGAACGACGGCACCGGCGGCGCGATGGTGAGCGGATTCGGCGCGATCACCAGCGTGACCCATCAAGAGGCGACCGATCGTCTGGTCGTCAATGGCGGCGTCGGCAACGACATCGTCTCCGCGGACCAGTTGACCGCCGCGATCGCGCTCGTGCTCGACGGCGGCGACGGCAATGACGAGCTGACCGGCAGCACCGGCGGCGATACGATCGGTGGCGGCGCGGGCAACGACATCCTGCTCGGCAAGGGCGGCGCCGACATCCTGAACGGCGGTGACGGCAACGACGTGCTGACCGGCGGCGATGGCGACGACCAGCTGTTCGGCGGCGCGGGCGACGACCGGATGATCTGGAACCCGGGCGACGACACCGACCTCGCCGAAGGCGGCGACGGGATCGACACCGTCGAGGTCAATGGCGGCAACGGCGCGGAAGTCTTCGCGATCACCGCGAACGGCGAGCGCGTCCGCTTCGACCGCGTCGATCCGGTGCCGTTCGCGATCGATATCGGCACCAGCGAGAACCTCGTGCTCAACGCCAATGGCGGCGACGACACCGTCTCGGTCACCGGCAATGTCGCGGCGCTGATCAGCATCACGATCGACGGCGGCGCGGGCAACGATACGCTGCGCGGTGGCAATGGCGTCGACCTGCTGCTCGGCGGCGACGGCAACGACTTCATCGACGGCAATCAAGGCAATGACGTCGCGCTGCTCGGCGCCGGCGACGACGTGTTCCAATGGGATCCGGGCGACGGCAGCGACACCGTCGAGGGCCAGGACGGCATCGACACCTTGCTGTTCAACGGCAGTAACATCAGCGAAAATATCAGCATCTTCGCCAATGGCGGACGTGCGCTGTTTACCCGCGACATCGCCGCGATCGCGATGGACCTCAACGACATCGAGACGATCGATTTCCGCGCGCTGGGCGGCGCCGACACGATCAATGTCAACGGCCTCGCCGGAACCGATGTGAAGCAGGTCGCGATCGACCTTGCCGGGACGATCGGCGGCACCGCGGGCGATGCGCAGGCGGATCGCGTGATCGTCGCGGGGACCGCCGCGGGCGACACGCTGACCTTGACCGGATCGGCGGACGCGATCGTGACGACGGGGCTCGCCGCGACGGTGACCGTCAGCCATTCCGAAACGGCCGATCAGATCGCGTTGAACCTCGGCGCGGGCAACGACAGGGTCTCGGCGACCGGCGTCGCCGCAGGCGGCGCGGGGCTCAGCATCGATGCGGGTCTGGGCAACGACACGATCATCGGCAGCCAGGGCGCCGACATCATCCTCGGCGGCGACGGCAAGGATGTCGTCACCGGCGACGGCGGCGCCGACCTCGCGCTGCTGGGGGCAGGCGACGATCGCTTCATCTGGGATCCGGGCGACGGCAGCGACGTCTTCGAAGGCCAGGACGGCATCGACACGCTCGACTTCAACGGCGCGAATGCCAGCGAGTCGATGACGCTGTTCGCCAATGGCGGGCGGGTTGTGTTGTCCCGCGATATCGGCGCGATCCTCATGGACCTCGACGATGTCGAGAAGATCAACGTCCGGGCGCTGGGCGGCAGCGACGCGATCAATGTCGGCGACCTGACCGGCACCGACGTGCAGCAGGTCACGATCGACCTCGCGGGCGTGTTGCTCGGAACCGCCGGCGACGCGCTGTCCGATTTCGTCACGCTCCAGGCGACCGCCGGCAATGACGTCGTCAGCCTGAGCGGCAGCGGCGGCACGATATTCACCACCGGCCTGCCGAAAAAGGTCGTCGTCACGCACGCCGACGGCATCGACACGATCGAGGCGGAGGGCGGCGCCGGCAACGACATGATCTCCGCCGGGGCGCTCACCGGCGTCCGGGCTTTGCTCGACGGCGGCATCGGCGACGACCGGCTGACCGGCGGCGCCGGCGCCGATAGCTTCCTCGGCGGCGACGGCAACGACATCGTCACCGGCGGCAAGGGCAATGATCTCGGCCTGCTGGGCGACGGCGACGATCAGTTCCTGTGGACGTCGGGCAGCGGCAGCGACACCGTCGAGGGCCAGGGCGGCACCGATATCCTCGTCGTCACCGGATCGACGCTCCGCGATGTGATGTCGATCGCCGCCAATGGCGCCCGCGTCCTCGTGACGGACGGCCTCGCCGCCAGCGCGATCGACGTCGACGATGTCGAGACGCTTGTCGTCACCACCCAGGCCGGCGCCGACGATATCGTCGTCGACGATCTGGGCGGCACCGACGTCGTGCAGGTGACGATCAACCTCGCGGCCACCCCGGCCGGCGGAACCGGCGACCATGTCGTCGACCGCGTCACGCTCAACGGCACCGGCGGCGACGATTTCGTCGAACTGCGCGCGGACGGCGGCGCGGTCGCCGCGCTCGGCCTCGCGGCAACGGTGACGATCAGCCGCACCGACGCCAACGACCAGATCATCGTCAACGGCGGTGCGGGCAATGATTTCCTGTTCGTGTCGACGCCGCCCGCGTCGGCCGCGCAGTTCGTGCTCGACGGCGGCACCGGTGGCGACTTCCTGTTCGGCGGCGTCGGCAACGACATCATCCTCGGCGGCGCCGGCGCCGATACGATCGACGGCGGCGCCGGCGCCGACATCCTCGACTATCATGCGTCCGCCACCGCGGTGGCGCTCGATCTCGGCCTCGGCACGGGATCGGCGGGCGACGCCGCGGGCGACGGCATCGCCGGCATCGAACAGGTCGTCGGCAGCCTCTTCGCCGACACGCTCGCCGGCGGCGCCAATGTCGACAAGCTGCTCGGCGACGGCGGCAACGACATGCTGCTGGGCATGGGCGGCAATGACGATCTGCGCGGCGATGCCGGCGCCGACCGCCTGACCGGCGGTGCGGGGGCCGATCAGCTGACCGGCGGCCTCGGCGCTGACCGGTTCGTTCTGCTCGCGGCGGCCGACAGCGCCGGTGCGGCCCGCGACGTCGTCAGGGACTTCCACCATGGCGAGGCCGACCGGATCGACGTGTCGGCGATCGACGCCAGGCCGGGGGTCAACGGCAACAACGCGTTCACCTTCATCGACACCGCAGCGTTCAGCGGCGTCCAGGGCGAGTTGCGTGTGACCTACGGCACGGGATCGTCGATCGTCTCGGGCGATATCGACGGCGACGCCGTCGCCGACTTCGCGATCATCCTGACGGGCGTCACGGCCGCCGCGCCGCTGGTTGCCACCGACTTCTTCCTGTGAACGACGGGTTCCTCCGCGCCCGTCGTGCGTTACAAGCGAGAACAGAATAGCGGAGGAGAGGCGATGTTCGTCGCGGTCTATTGGTGGCGGGTGCATCCCGGCAAGGAAGAGCAGTTCCGCGCCGCCTGGCGGCGCGGCACCGACCTGATCCGCGAACATTATGGCAGCTATGGCTCACGCCTGCACCGCGACGCCGACGGCCGCTTCGTCGGCTATGCCGAATGGCCCGACGAGGCGACCTGGCGCCACGCGTTCGACAACAAGATGACCTATGACGATCCCGCGACCCGCGCCGCCTTCGTCGATGCGATCGCCGAGACGCCGGCGGACGCCGATCCGATCTTCACGATGACCGTGACCGACGATCTGTTGCTGCGATCCGGCTACGCGCCGGCGACGTGACAGCTTTGCTGCGATCGCTGGAAGCAGTTCTTGACCGTCGGCGGGTGGCAATATCGCGGTGCAATCCATAGATCGGGGTGCAACCCGAAGGAGTTCCGCCGCATGCCCGCTTTGTCGATCCTCGATCTCGTTCGCGTCACCGAGAGCACCGATGCGCGCGGCGCGCTCGACAATGCGCGCGATCTCGCCGCGCATGCCGAGGACTGGGGCTATCAGCGCTTCTGGGTCGCCGAGCATCACAACATGCCCGGCATCGCCAGCGCCGCGACCTCGGTCGTGCTCGCCCACATTGCCGCCGGATCGCAGCGCATCCGCGTCGGTGCGGGTGGGATCATGCTGCCCAACCATGCCCCGATCGTGATCGCCGAGCAATTCGGCACGCTCGAGCGGCTGTATCCGGGCCGCATCGACCTCGGTCTCGGCCGCGCGCCGGGCACCGACCAATATACCGTCCGCGCACTGCGCCGTTCGCTTGAAAATGCCGACGATTTTCCGCGCGACGTGCGTGAACTCCAGGCCTATTTCGCGCCGGTCCAGCCCGGCCAGCGCGTCCAGGCGGTGCCGGCGGGCGGCACCGACGTGCCGATCTGGATCCTCGGATCGAGCACCTATGGCGCACAGCTCGCCGCCGCGTTCGGCCTGCCTTATGCGTTCGCCTCGCATTTCGCGCCCGATCAGCTGCTGCCGGCGCTGCGCATCTATCGCGAGAATTTCAAACCATCGGCACAGCTCGCGCGGCCGCATGCGATGATCGGCGTCAATATCGTCGCCGCCGACACCGATCGCGAAGCGCGGCGGCTGGCGACGACGCAGCAGATGTCGTTCGCCGATATCTTCCGCGGCGCGCGCGGGCTCAGCAAGCCGCCGATCGACGATATCGAGCTTTACTGGTCGCCGATGGAAAAGGCGCAGGCGATGCAGATGCTCGCCCGCACGATCGTCGGTTCGCCGGACACGGTGCGCGCCGACATCGACGCGCTGGTGGCCGAGACCGGCGCGGACGAATTGATGATCGTGTCCGATGTCTACGATCATCAGGCGCGGCTGCGCTCGTTCGAACTGATCGCCCATGCCGGTGGCGCGCTCGACGTGGAGCAGGAGCGCCGCGCGCTGGCGTGAGCTTCATCCTCCCCACGCTTTGCGTAGGGAGGATGAGTCCGCGATTAGCCCCCGCATGGCCTTTTCGGCGCCAAGCTGTTATGGAAGCGTAGCGACCGTCAACCAAGGCGCGCCTTTCCAGTATCGCTGTCAGATGGCGGACCCGCGCGTCTCGCTCCATCCTCCCTCCGGACGAGAGAAATCCGCCTATGTTGATCGACGCCGGCTACGACATCAGTTTCGAGACCGACCAGGAAACGCCGATGCTGGCTACGCTCAGCATCCATCCGTCGCGCAACAAGGATCTGCGCACCGCGCAGCGCATCACCACCAATGTGCCGGTGCCGGTCTATGACTATATCGACGGCTTCGGCAACGTCTGCACGCGCCTGACCATTCCCGCCGGGGGCATCACATTGTCCTGCGCGTTCACGATCGAAGACCCGTTCGAACCCGATATCGTCGCGCCGCATGCGATGGCGGTGCCGATTCCTTTGCTGCCCGACGACGTGATGGTCTACCTGCTCGGCAGCCGCTATTGCGAGACCGACGAGCTGTCCGAGACCGCCTGGTCGTTGTTCAGCGGCTATACGCCGGGCTGGGAGATGGTTCAGGCGATCGTGGAATATACGCACAACCGCATCCAGTTCGGCTATCATCACGCGCGTCCGACCAAGACCGCGTGGGATGCGCATCAGGAGCAGACCGGCGTCTGCCGCGACTATGCGCATCTGGCGGTCGCCCTGTGCCGCTGCATGAACATCCCCGCGCGCTACTGCACCGGCTATCTCGGCGACATGGATCTGCCCGCGATCGTCGGCGAGATGGATTTCTCGGCCTGGTTCGACGCCTATCTCGACGGCCGCTGGTACACGTTCGACGCCCGCCACAACCGCCCGCGCAAGGGCCGCATCCTGATGGCCCGCGGCCGCGACGCCGCCGACGCCGCGCTGACGACCACGTTCGGGCCGACACGGCTGGCGAAGTTCGTGGTCTACACCGATGAGCAGCGGGTGGCCTGACGGCGAGGCGGTAGCGCGCCGCCGCGTACCCGTTTAACGAAACCCGATGCTGCCCGAAATCACCGACCGACTCATCACCCGCACGGTCCAGTCCCAGCGGATGTTCGAGGCCGGGAAATATGACTGGACGCGCGGGCTTGTCGGCCCGCTCGCGATATCGGCCGATCCGGTGATCGTGTCCGCCGAGGTGCGCGACGGCGCGCGGCAGCCCCATGTCGTCGAAGTGAAGTTCGGCAGCGGCGGAGCGATCGCTGCGAGCGATTGCACCTGCCCGGGCGGAACGCCTTGCAAGCATGTCGCGGCGGTGCTGTTCGCGCTGCGCGACGCGAAGACAGCGAAATCCGCCACCGCAGCACCCGCGCCGGTCGCGACCGACCTGTTCGGCCAGCGGCTCGCACCCGCACGCACGCTGCCGGCCTTGCCCTCGGACCTGTCGATGTGGGCGAGCGCGATGACGCCGTTGCTGCGCGCGGCGACGGCGCCGGCCCGGCGGCAGGAGCGCGCGATCATCTACATCGTCAGTGCGCAGGCGATGACCGGCAATCAGCGGATGTCGCAGCAGCGGACGGCGGCCGCGCTCGCGCCGCCCGGCGTGCCGCTGCGGTTGAGGGTGGACGTGGTCGACAGCGCGATCGATCTCGCCGGCCGGCCGGTCGGCGGCAGCAGTGGCGATTCCGGAATTTCGCATCTGATCCTTCATGCGTCCGAATCGCGCGCCGCGCATGTCGAGGATGAGGATCGCTTGCTCGTCCGCCGCCTCGAAGCCAGAGCCGGCGAGACCGATCGCGACGGCTGCCTGTGCGGGCCGGGCGGCCGCGACCTGCTCGATCGCATGATCGCGACCGGCCGGGCGCGCTGGGGCAGTGTCCGCGGACCGGCGCTCCACGCCGCGCCGGCGGTGTCCGGCGAACTGCGCTGGCGCCATGACGATCGCGGCCATGCGATCCTGGCGCTCGCCACCGACAGCGCGGACGCGATCGTCGGCGTCGTCGCGCCGCCGCTGGCGATCGACGAGACCAATGGCGCGGTTGCGGCGATCGAGGCCGGGCTGCCCGATCGCATCGTCGAGCAGATGCTGCGGGTCCCCGCGGTCGCACCCGACGCAATCGACGCGCTCGCCGCGCGCTGGCACGATCTCGCGCCGCCGCGCGTGCCGCCGCCGCCGCATCCCGAGATCGCCGAACTCGGCCTCGTGACGCCGGTGCCGGTGCTGGTGCTGCGGATCGAGCGCCTGACGCTGATCACCGCGGCCCGCAATGGCCAGGGCCGTGAATATGAGGAGGATCGCCCGGTGGCGCGGCTGGCGTTCGACTATGGCGTCGCGGTCGTCGATGCGATGCCGGCCGCCGCCGAGCCGGTGGCGCGCGACGGCGGGGCGCTGGTGAGGTTCTGCCGCGATTTCGAAGCGGAGGCGGCGGCGCTCGCCCGGCTCGTTCGCGCCGGCCTCGCGCCGCTGAACAGTTTCGACCGCATCGTGCCGCACCCGCGCCAGCGCCTCGATCACATCCCGCACGCGGCCGCCAAGCCGATCGATTTCGTCCGCTTCCTGATGCGCGATGCCGATGCGATGCGTGCCGAGGGCTGGCGGATCACGCTCGATCCCGCCTTTCCGCTGCGGCTGCATGTCGCCGATCCCGAAAGCCTCGCCGCCGACTATCTGCCCGCGGGCATCGACTGGTTCGACATCGCGCTCGGCGCGACGATCGACGGCGAGCGGATCGATCTCGTCCCCGCGCTGCGGACCTTCCTGAAGAGCATCAAACCGGCCGCGCTCCGGGCGCTGCTCGACGGCGGGGAGGGCGCCGACGATCAGCTGCCGGTCGCGCTCGGCGACGGCCGTGTCGTCCTGCTCGAAACCGCGCGGGTGTTGCCGATGCTGCGCGCGATGCTGCTGCTCGCGGCGCACGATCCCGACGCCACCGGCAACCGTTACCGTATCTCCAGCCGCGAACTCGGCCTGGTCGCCGAACTCGAGACCGCAACCCACGGCCTGACGCTGCGCGGCGCCGAACCCTTGCGTGACCTCTCGCGCGCGCTGACCGACCTCAGCTTCGCCCCGACACAGTTGCCCGACGGCTTCAAGGCGACCCTGCGGCCCTATCAGCAGACCGGACTCGACTGGCTCGAGGCGCTCGACCGCGCCGGCTATGGCGGCCTGCTCGCCGACGATATGGGCCTCGGCAAGACCGTCCAGACGCTCGCGCACATCGCCACGCTCAAGGCGCGCGGCGGACTCGACCGCCCGGTCCTGATCGTCGCGCCGACTTCGGTGCTGCCCAATTGGCACGCCGAGACCGCGCGCTTCGCGCCCGGCCTGTCGACGATGCTGCTCCACGGACCCGATCGCCGCGACCGCCACGCGGCGATCGCCGCACACGACATCGTCTTCACCAGCTATCCGATCCTCGTGCGCGACACCGCCGCGCTCGCCCGTGAAAATTTCGCGCTGGTGGTGTTCGACGAAGCGCACAACCTCAAGAACCCGCGCACCGCCAGCCACGCCGCCGCCGGCGCGCTGATCGCCGATCGCATGATCGCGCTGACCGGCACGCCCGTCGAAAACCGGCTGACCGACGCCTGGGCTTTGTTCGAGCTGATCGTGCCGGGGCTGCTCGGCAGCGAACGCGCGTTCATGCGCGACTATCGCGGCCCGATCGAAAAGCAGAATGACTCGGACGCCAAGGCGCGGCTCGCGCGCAAGCTCAGGCCCTTCCTGCTGCGGCGGACCAAGGAGGCGGTCGCGATCGATCTGCCGCCCAAATCGATCGTGCCGCTGGCGATCACGCTCGATCCCGCGCAGATGGCGCTGCTCGAAAGCCAGCGCCTGCTGATGCAGGCGCGCATCCGCGATGAGATCGAGCGCGTCGGGTTGATGCGCGCGCAGATCGTGATGCTCAGCGCGCTGACGCGGCTGCGCCAGATCTGCTGCGATCCGCGCCTGATCGGCGACCTGCCGGGCGGCCGGACACCGCCCTCGGCCAAGCTCGAACGCTTGCTCGAACTGCTCGACGAGATGATGGCGGAGGGTCGCCGGGTGATCCTGTTCAGCCAGTTCACGTCGATGCTCGACCTGATCAAGCCCGAGCTCGACCAGCGCGGCATCGCCTGGGCGGAGCTGACCGGCAAGACGCAGGATCGCAAGACTCCGGTCGCCCGCTTCCAGGCCGGCAAGGTGCCGTTGATCCTGATCAGCCTCAAGGCCGGCGGCACCGGCCTCAATTTGACCGCGGCCGACACCGTCCTGCTCTACGATCCGTGGTGGAACCCGGCGGTCGAGGCGCAGGCGATCGACCGCGCCCACCGCATCGGCCAGACCAAGCCGGTGTTCGTCTACCGCATGATCGCCGCCGGCACGATCGAGGAAAAGATCCTCGCGCTGCAGGCGCGCAAATCGGCGCTCGCCGAGGCGTTGTGGAGCGACGATGTGGCGACACCGGCCGCACTGACCGAGGACGATATCGCGTTCCTGCTGGGGTAGATTGGTATAGCGTCCCGGAAATTCCTTTTTGACTCCCCTCCCTGGAAGGGAGGGGGTGATGCGCTTGGATCGGGTCGAAATGCCCCCCGGGCATTTCTCAATCATGCCGGGGGCATGATTGACCCGATCCAAGCGCATCACGGGTGGGTTTTAGCGCCGGAGCCGGCTCGATGCCGGCTTCGGCGCTGTTTGCCGCTGACGCGGCAAGCTCGGCTTTGCCTCGCACCCACCCCATAGGCGCTAAATTTGGCGCTTCTTCATCCCTCCCTACGTCGCACTAAGGGATGCACACATTTTCGGATCGCGCCGGACTTAGCCCCTCCCCTTCAGGGGAGGGGTTGGGGTGGGGGCGAGCGAAGCGAGCTTTTCCGCCATTTTTTGCTCGTTTCCGTCGATATCGAGCAAGGCTTCTGACTCCCCCAATGAGCAGGTAGCCATGCCCCCGGCATGGCTAGGGATTGCCGGGGGCAAGCCCGACCTGGTCATCCCACGAAGTGGGTGGTGGAGGGGAAATGCTGCGGTGCCGTCACGCTCGGAGCCAAATCGCTTACGCGCTCGATTCCGTGCGTTCGCTCCGTTTCCTCACCCCTCGTGACGACCCGCGGCGATTGCCTGGTCCAATACCCGGTCCGCGGACTGGGTCATTCGCGCCCTCCGTTTTCCGACGGTGATATAGCACGAAGCCAAGCTTCTGCCTCGCGTGTTTGCGGTGGAGCATAGGTCTGGGAGCCAAGCCTACAGCGTATCGCCAAGAATACGCTCATATAAGAGTGAGCGTTACTTGGATTTATGATCACCTACGAGTAAGCGTAAAAGATTGACATGATCATATATATATATGTTCAAATTATAGCATATTGGACATATGAAAAGGAGCGCTATGCAAGCGGGCCTTGCCCGGAAAAACCTCGAAAAGCGCCTCGCGCCCTTACGGGCCGAGCGCATTGCCACGCCTTCGCGGGGCTGGGCAAAGGCCATTCGCGAAGCCTGGGCATGACGACGCGCCAGCTTGCCAAGCGTATGGGCGCGGCTCCCTCCCGTGTGACTGCTATCGAGAAGGCCGAGACGACCGGCGCGATCACACTCAAGACCCTGCGGCAAACCGCCGAGGCAATGGACTGCGTGCTGGTCTATGCTTCCGTGCCGACCAAGCCACTCGATGATATTCTGCGGGATCAGGCCGAGCGGAAAGCGGGGGCGGAACTCTCGCGCCTGAACCACACCATGCGCCTCGAAAAGCAGGGGCTGACCAAGAGCGACCTTGCCGATCAACGGCAGCGGCTGGTCGATGAGCTTGTGTCCGGATCACTTCGCGGCTTGTGGGATGACGAATGACCGACCCGCTGATCGATGAAGACGATGAGGCGAACACGCCGCTCACCGCCGAGGAACGCGAGCAGCTTATCCCCTCCTACATCACGCTGGAATGCAGCGCCCGATTGAGGTGATCTACCAATCCCTTGTCCCCGGCATCAGCACCATCACGCTCCGCTATCGCTACTATTCCTTTTCCCGCTCATCCTTCGTCATTACGAAGAAAAAATCCGGCACCCCGACCCGGCGGTGTTCAGATCATTGCAGCAAATGCGAGGCGCTCTTTGCGCTGATTTGCGCGCACGACGAGCCGGAACCAGGCAGACTCCCGCCGTTTGGCCAACGAATGAGCCGAATTCGATGGCATCAAGTTTGTCTGGCGTCAGGGAGGGCAGCATCACCAACCGGCGAAGCTGCTCAGCGCCAAATCCTCCCCGGCACGGGGAGGGGGATGAACAGGTAGCCATGCCCCCGGCATGGCTAGGGATTGCCGGGGGCAATCCCGACCTGCTCATGCGAAGCCGGTGGAGGGGCAGGGGCAGGCCTCGATATTTTCCGCGTTTCTCGGGCCTTGTGCTGACGCACCCAGGCCTGCCACTGCCCCTCCACCAGCCTGCGGCTGGTCCCCTCCCCGTTCCGGGGAGGATTTTGCTCCGGCGATACCTCGCTCCTGCATAAGCAGCGGCGCATCGATCCGTTGGTCAGTCGGATGCAAACCGCTCTCCCGCAGGCGCGATGCCCGCGTTCCACATAGAGCTTCAGCACCTCCGTTCGGCGCTCGCCCTTGCCGGCTTGTTGCAGTTCTTTGACAGCACCTTTGGTCTGATATCACCCGCTCCTGCCACAAGCTCTCACAGCACCTGATGACGCCCGCGCTGGAAGCGGTGCTGTCTCGAGCGACCCGGCGGGGCGAGGAGAATCAATCCGGTTCATCCGCAAACTGAGCTTTGGTGGCAACGACGGGATCAAGCGTCCTTCCAACGGTCACGCGGCAGGGATCGCTCGATCATCCCGTAGGTTTCCTCATCGTCCCACCGATAAAGTGCCCCTCCCTGGTGAAACGGCATGGGCAAGGGAGCGTCCAGACTCCAGTCGCCGTGCATGGGTCGGTCAGCCGGGAGAAAAAGTGAATCATGTGTCACGCCCTCGATGTTTACGATCTCGCCATCCTCAAGTTCGATCGAAAGATTGCACTCGCCGCCGTGCGGATCGAAATGCGTCAGCCACGGCGCTTCCCGAACCTTGCCGTATCGCTTTTTCGACCCATCGAATATGAATGCCTCGCTGAAACTCGGCTCTTCGCCGAATATCCGCGGCGGGAAGGCCAGGATGCCGAAGGCCTTTCCGCTGCGAAACAGCGCAGACAACCAGCAATGTCCGACGAATTCCGATAGCGAACGAAGGCCGGTGCGGCGGATCCTCAAGCCGGTTCCTTCGAAATGCTCGGTCGGCTCTCCTTCGATCGATAGACTGCCGACACATGTGAAGAGCTGTTCGTGGCGCTGTCCTCCGACGCCTCCCACCGCAAGCGCCGCGCCGCGATTGCCGGCTCGCTCGGCCCGCTCGCCCGGGTTCCATGGCGGTGCCGCCATGCGCGCGTCGACCTCGATGACGACGCGGCGCGGTTCGCCGCCGTCCAAACCGCGCACCTGATCCGCAACATTCCGATCATACATCGTGCCGTCAAAGTTCATGATCCAATGGCGAAGTGGCTCCTTGACCTCAAAGCGTAGGGGGCCACCGCCGAGTGACACGGAACGCCCGTTCATCTGCTTGACGTGTTGCGCGCCAAAACCACCCGCCCCCGACAGGACACGGCCTGAGGGGAACGTGACGTTCGCCTCTATCCCACGATTTTCCCAGTCGGCCGCGACTGCCTCCACCGCCATCCGCGGAAAGCCAAAGCGCCCTTCTCGATCTGAAATCCACATGGACACGCTTTCGCGCATCTCGAGATTGGTTGGTCTCTCGAGCAGCAGATAGTCCGATTCCTCCGAATACCCGCCCGTAACATCAATTGCCATAAACTCTCCTGCGAGGGCATTCAGCCAAGTGGGACGAGACCGGCGTCATTTTCCGACGAAACCGGATCGCGGCGAACTGTCGACCGGCCGGAATATGTTGGGCAATTTACGCGAATAGCCGGTAGCCACCGTCGACGCCGATCATCTGCCCGTTTATGTATCCTGCCTCTTCGCTGGCCAGGAACACGAAAGTTGGCGCGCAATCTTGCGCCGGAAGGGGGCAAGGCGATCATATTCAGCGCCTGGCGGAAACGTCTGCCGAAGGTCGCCATGCCATGTCTCCCAATTCGACCTTCATCTGCGTTCGACCTGTCAGGACGGGCTTGTGGCGGTTCACGCCGCGGGTCCCGGGTTGGCGCAACACCGTACGCACACGCCCGAGCGGCGGCGCCGGCAGGGCGCGGCATGGACCTGCGCCATGGTGCCGGTCGCGATGCAAAAATAACCCAGCGAACGCTCGGCGTCGCCAACCGGAAACTGCCTGTTCCCATCGCCCTCCCCGAAGCTCGATGTTACTATTCCAAGATTGTTGCAAAATAAAACTTGGCAATTTTCCGTCTTAATGCCTTGGATGATATCTTATCGACATCGATAACATCATCCGGCTTCCAGCTTATGTATATCGACGAACCGTAGATCTCTCCTGAAAGATTTCGAATTAGTGTCGCCCATTCCGCTGGCGATAACGATATGTCGGGAAACAGATCCTTCACTTTCTCGTGAATGCGCGAAATCATGTCGTAGGTCGTCTGTCTGATGGCTATCCCGACGGGTGATCGACTATCGATGCCTTTGATCAGGGCGATCGAGGCCGCCTGCCACCTGCTGGCGGCGTTTTCTTCAAGGAATGAGATCAGGATCTCCACGCGCTCGTCGAGTTGCAGCGATGCGGCGTACGCCGGGATGCGCGGGAGTTCGGCGCTGAGTGCGAAATTGTAGAGTTGAACGAGAAGATCGTCCCGCGATGCGAAATGGTGCTGGAGCGCGCCGCGCGTGAAACCTGCGTGCTCGACAAGCCGTGTGGTGGTCAGGGCCCCGAAGCCCCGGTCGACTAGGAGATCGATGGCTGCATTCAGCAGCACCAACCGGGTCGAGGTGCTGTCACGGTCTTCGACCTGGGCTGCTGCTGTCGCCACGTTCACTGCACCTCATGATAGTTTTCGGCGGCATCAGGTGCCGCCAGCGATCCCAACGCGCTCGATCATAGGCCATTCTCGCCACTGCCCCGGGCGAGGCATGGCGAGACTCGCCATCATTTCTTAGCACACGCTTGAGAGTTGGCAATACCCATCGCTGAATCGAAATGGCGGAACATTCCATGATGAATGGAATCTTCCCCCTAGCCATTGGAATGGCACCATCTATGGCGACTACGTAAGCATCTATAATAACGCGAATTTAATGCAATATCGCAGAAATGGGACTGGCACACGTCTAGCTTGGCACATTGATTCGTTCAGGAATGAAGCTTGCCATAATGGTGTCTGCGTGTCATGCATTGTGTCGATCGCCAGGCATGCGGTTCGCCTGCGGAACAGACTTGGCAGAATTGACGGAGAGTGCCCGTGAATGGTCGCACGAGGGCTTCAGCCCACCAGAAAAGGACGAACTTCCCTGGTTGGGCACGCGTCCCATCCCGCCGAAGCCGTATTACGACCCGGATTGGCATGCCGACGAAGTCGAGGCGATCTTCAAACGCTCGTGGATCCCCGGACTTGCCGCCGATGTCCAGGGGCCGGACGAGCCTGGGCACGCGATTACCCGCCCCGACATGAAACTCCAGGTATCGCCGGCCGACCTGACGCCCGCCGCCTGACGCTGCCGCGGGATTTATTCACGGGCGGCTAAATAAATGGAAGAGCATCACTATGCAAAGAACATCGGTCGTTGACGGAGCGGAATTCTTTCAACTTGGCTATGTCACTGGGAATCTCGACGCGGCAATGGCGATGTGGCGGTCGCGTTATGCCGTTCCGGGCTTTTTCGAGTTCAGCCCGCGTGACTTCCCCGCACCCGAGGGGATGGCGGTGCCGATAAGGGTTGCAATAGGTTACCAAGGTTCCGTCATGATCGAATTGATCGAACCGGATCCGGCGGATGCGGGCCTTTACAAGGTGGCATTGCGGTCCGACGGTGGCACCATGCTCCATCACTTGGGCTACCTTGTCGACGAAGCAACCTTTGCAAATTATCCGAAGCAAATGGCGGAGCTGGGAATCGACATGCCCTATGTCCATGACTCCGACGAACTTAAGGTCCTGTACGCCGACACGCGGGAAGACAGTGGCCTGTTCACCGAAATCGTGGGCCGGAGTGCTGCAGTATTGGGAATGTTTGCGAACATTCCAAGATCGTCTGTTGCGGCGTGATACGAAGATAAGGGATTTCAAATCGCGCCCGCCCTGCCCGGCGCCCTGGAAGGCTGGTTGACTAGATCAGAACACAGCGCTGCCGGGCCATACCGTTTATGATATGAAAAAAGGGTGAGAGGATATGGTCGGTGTTCAGGGGTTGGATGTGGCCGCCTTGTATGCGGAGGCCGAGGAAACGACCGGTCTGACTGATTGGGGTGCGGACCTTACGTTCCGCGAGGGGTTGGACAGGCTGGTCAACGCCATCGAAGCGATGCCAGAGGCAGATTTGTTGAGAGCGCCGTTCGCGGCTGAGGCCACCTCGCTCCTCGCCACGCGGCTGCGGCTGCAGGATGACGCCAATCGCCATCCTGAGGTCCTGGAGGGGCAGATCGTCCGGCCAATGATCGTGACGGGCGCTCCGCGAAGCGGCACGACCTGGCTTTACGGACTTCTTGCTCTCGATCCGGCGACGCGCGCGCCACGGGATTGGGAAACGGCCAACCCCTGGCCCGCCCCGGAAATCGCCAGCTTCGACACCGACCCGCGTATTGCCGAGAGGCAGGCCGTGTTCGACGCCATGGTGAAGGCGGTTCCCGAACTGGCCACCATTCATCCCTGGGACACGCGAATGCCCCAGGAGTGCAATTGCTACACCAACCTGCATTTCGTCAGCTCGAACTTCTGGAGCAGCTATAGCGTCCCTGATTATGTGGATTGGATAACCTTCGGCCGTCCAGAGGGGACATTCCAAACACACCGGCGCGTTCTCCAGCAACTGCAGTGGAAAGGCCCGCGCGGTAGATGGTTACTAAAAGCGCCGCCTCATCTTTTCATGCTGGATGAGCTGATCGAAACCTATCCTGACGCCATGATCGTTCAGACCCATAGAGAACCGGCATCATTCGTCCCTTCTTTGGCCAGCTTCATCTGGGCGCTGCGGCGCGCGAGTTTCGGCGCTGATTCTTCCCTTTCCGATGGGCCGACCATCGGGCGAGAGGTGTTGTTGCATT
>Ga0207712_10000309_pt1 | contig 44746 bp, 46 predicted proteins | sample KBSS44metaG_FD_184402 | JGI IMG/M metagenome (GOLD analysis project Ga0207712, IMG submission 184402) | Switchgrass rhizosphere microbial communities from Kellogg Biological Station, Michigan, USA - KBS S4-4 metaG (SPAdes) (version 2) | ecosystem: Host-associated > Plants > Roots > Rhizosphere...
GGTATCTTGTTGGAGCCCGGGCCGACGTCCCAATGGACCTGCCGGCCGATGGCGTGCGACGCGGCTCCGTCCTCGCTGTTGTTGCTCAGGATCTCGCCGTTGGTGATGACGGTGAAGCGCCCCTCGGCGCGCGACTGGGGCCCGTCGCTCATCTTGCTGCTCGCCGCCGAACCGGCGCGGGCGGCGAGCGGTCCGGCTCCGCCGGTCAGCGCGGGCGCGGTGATGAGCACCGATCCGTCGGAGCGGCGGCGGATCGCGATGAACGGGATGATGAGATCGTTGTCGGGAAGCGCCGGGAACAGGAAATCCTGCGTCGCCCGCCCCTCGAAATGATAGTCGACGTCGAACACGCCCTTGCCGCGATAGGCGACCGACCGCCAGCCGGCATATTTCATGAGCTTGGCGGCGAAGGCCCGGTTGGATGCGTCGTCGAGGCCGGGGAGGCCGAACGCCTTGGCCATCTCCTCATTGTCCTTGCGCTTGGCCGCGACCTTGTCGGCGGACTCCTTTTCATATTGCGCCTTGAGCTTGGCGGTTTCCGCCGCGGTGCAGGGGCGGACGTTTTCATCGTCCGTCGTTGAATCTGCCGCAACGATTTCGGATTCGCCGTCCTTGTGGCACCGTGCCATTGAGGGCTTCCAGGGTTCCGGCTTCGTCTCGGTGTCCGGCGGCAGCTGGATCACGATTTCGCCGCGGTAATTGAGGACGAAACTGTTGTCCTTCTTGATCGTCAAATCGGACGCGAACTTCCCCGGCCCCCACAGGCAGCCGGTGAGGAATAACGGAGCGGCGAACGCGAGCAGACGCCTGGTCCAGTGATGCATGGAAATACCCCCTGAACGCCGAACCTAGCCGACAGCTGTTTCAGTGCAAAGACGCAGCGAAAATCGCTAGAATCCCCTGCCCGGCATTTTTCGTTATTCATCCGCAGGTTAACTGTTATGTTAACGACGCCGAATCGATGTGGGGGAGAGTACGATGCGGCGCGTTCTAATGGTATTGCTCGCATTCGCGAGCGTTCCGGCAACTGCAGCTGAAGAGCCCAAGATTCCGGCCGACGTGCAGGCGAGAATTGACGAGGCCAATGCGCGAAAGGCGGAGGCCGAAGCGCGCGAGGCTCAATACAAGGCCGAAGCGGAGGCAGCGAAGGCGAGGTTCGACGCGCTGCCGAAATCGCCCGCGACGGGCACCACTACACTGAGTTCGGGGGCGGGCAAGCTCGAGACCAACCTACTCGTCGCCAGCACCTACCGCGAAGCAGCAAGAATCATTGCCAAGGACGTGCTCACGAAGGGCAAGGGCAAGGGCAATCGCATATTGATTCTTCCCGGGAGCACCGCCCTAGATCGCAGTCAGACAATGGCGTTCCAGGCGCAGGCCATTGGACTGAAGAGTGCCTTTTCGTCCGCGTTGCCTGGACTGAAATTTGAATGCGGCGCCGGCCGTTCCGGACAGATCGGGATCCAGTTAGTTGATCCCGGCACGATCATGGCCGGGTTCGGCGCTCTTGCCGACCTGCTCAAGACCGATACGACGATCAGCGCCGTCGATTCTGACCTAACGGAGTCGACGCTCGTGCGTGCGGTCGCGGCCGCGCAACCAACGGAATTCACAACGACCTTCAAGGCACCCGATCTGCAGAACAGCCGAGCTGCAACGACGCTCTGTGAACTGCAGGACGCGCGCCTCAAAGCGGAAATCGCTTTCCGTCTGCTGGGTCCCGAGCCTGAAAAAAATCATCCCCGAGAGGCTGCAGCGCTTATGCAGGCCAGTACGGCCTTCGATACCTTCCTGGCCAAGCTGACTACGCCGGCAGCCGATAAACCGGCACCGCTCGCGCTGATCATGGCTGAAGCAGCCGTTGAAACGTACCCGGGCCGGATATTGCGTGTGTGGACCGACGCTAAGGGCGGAACGGTCATTATTCGCCGGAACTTCTGGACGCTGCTCGGCGCGCGTGCGCTCGGAATGACTGGCGGCTCGGTGGTCAGTTACATGCTGACCGACAAGGACGATGGAAACGTCTATGCAGCGGGACTTCTCCACTGCAACACGAAGCTCGTTTCCTTGCGCGACGCGCACAGGAACGCGTTCGCCGAAGGATTTTGCGAGGAAGTCACTCCGATTACTGCCGAAAAATAGAAAGGTGGGGAGCTTCTGTTGCCCGGTGCTCCCCGAACCGCTGGAATCCCCTTCTGTTGCCCGGTGGGGTCCAACCGCGCTTTAGCCTTGTAACTTCAATCCGTTAGGACGTCAGTTACGCAGCAAGAGCGAGCGCCTCGTTATCGTTGGCACTTGTGTGAATGAACCGTCACGGTGGCTCAATCCGATCGGCAATCAGGCCTTTACTGCACTCGTCGATCCTATTTCGCCCCCATCAGCAGCAGCGGAAAAAGGTCCGCCCGACGCTGCTGGTGGTGGAGGCGCCGGGGTACTGCCCCCCGGGTCCGAAATGCCTATTCCACCTAACCATCTACCGACATAGCCGGTTGCCCGGCGCGCCCTAGATAGGGATTCCGGCTTAAAATCTCAAGAATCCGGCCTCTTCGACCCACCACCACGGCGCACGATAGGTACTGGAATTTCGGGTCGGACTGCTGATATGGGAACCAGCATCAATCGCTTGAAACGGGGAGCGTAACGTAATGAAAAAGCTGACTTTTGTTTTGGTTGGGACAGCCGCTCTTCTGACCGCGGCATGCAATCGCGGAAACGAAGACCAGGTCAATAATGCGGAAGTGAACCAGCCCGCTTCGGACCTTAATGCACTGGCGAACGACGCGGCCAACGTTGCGAACGAGGCCGAAGCGCTGAACGCGCAGGCCCAGAATCTCGCGAATGAGTCGGCGGACGACAATACCGTCAACCCGAAGGACGCCGACGAGCAGAACGTCAGCGGCATGTGAGCTTGGCCGACGAGGCGATCCCCGCCGCGACCCTCATTCTCGTCCGCGACCGGAGCGGTTCCCCGCCCGAGCTGCTGATGGTTGAGCGCTCCGAAGGGATGGCGTTCGCGGCAGGAGCCCTGGTTTTCCCGGGCGGACGAATCGACGAAGCCGACCGGCGTCTCGCGGGTGAACTCCGCCTGGGCGAGGACGGTGCAGCGCGGATCGCCGCGATTCGCGAAACGATCGAGGAAACTGCGATCCCCGCCGGCCTGGCCTCGCCGCCCCGGCCCGAGCACTGCCTCGAGCTCCAGGCCGCGCTCGCGGCGGGCGCGGACTTCGCGCACGTCCTCGAACAGGCCGGGTTGGAGCTCGATTCGGCCGAACTAACCGCATTCGCCCGCTGGGTCCCCAAGTTCCATGCAGTGCGCCGGTTCGACACACTCTTCTTCATCGCCCGTGCGCCGCCCGGAGACTGGCAGCCGAGCGTCGTCGAAGGCGAATGTTCCGGCGCTTTTTGGCTTAGTGCAAGCGACGCCCTGGAGCGCGAGCAGCGGGGCGAAGCGCGGCTGATTTTCCCGACCCGCCGCAACCTCGAACGGCTCGCGCAGCACGGCGGCTATGGGCAGATCCGCGCCGATGCCCTCGCTCATGCGGTCGAGCCGGTGACCCCCTGGGTCGAGGAACGGGACGGCGAGAAATTCATCACGATCCCCGGCCATCTCGGCTACCCGGTGACCGAAGAGCGGCTCGACGGGCTCTGGCGCGGATAGTTTCACGGGCCGAGTCGGCCCTCGCCCCAACGAAAAAGGGGACCCGCCGAAGCGGATCCCCCTATCTCAGAACTTGCGAAGCTCTTACTTCAGGTGGTTCGAAAGATGCTTGTTCATCTCGAACATGCTGACCCGGTCCTTGCCCCCAAAAATCGGCTTCAGCGTTGAGTCTGCCATAATTTCGCGTTTGTTTTGAGGATTTTGCAGGTTGTTCTTGCGGATATGATCCCACACCTTGGAGACCACCTGGCTGCGCGGCAGCGGCGCGCTTCCGGTAATCTTCGCAAGGTCTGCGGACGGGGTCACCGGACGAGCTAATCCACCCCCTGCTTTACGACCAGTTCCTTTTGCCATCAGGCCCTCCTGTTGTTCCTTCCCCGATAGAGCGCAAAGCCGCTCTCATTGCAATGGCGTTGCAGAGGGAAATTCAGCGATTTTCCGTTGAAAATGGAACGATTCGGTTTTGAGCGTCGTGTCCAACGGCTGCGCGGCCCCCGAAAGGGATATTCGAACGGCGGCACCAGTCCTCGACGATCGCCTGCTCGTCGATGCCGAAATCGACGTCGTTGGGGAGGATGTCGCCCACCCGTCCGAGCCGTAGCCGGGCAGCTCGCCGAACATTCGGCGAAGCCGTGACGTGGAACATCGTCCGGTCGATCCGGTAGAGATGCTCGCCGACTTCCTCGACGATGAGGTCGACCCCGGTGAATTCCGGCTCGAGCGGCGTCCCGAGCAGGTTGGAGAGGACCGTCAGGTTGAAGGCCATGGCGGGAGCCTGGATGGCGGGCTCAAGGCCCGAGGGGTCGCGCCTGACGATCCAGTCGAGCGCGCGCTTGACCGCTGCTTCGCCCCCCTCGAGCTTATGGTCACCGCGCAGGACGTCCTGCGGCATTGGTCCCCAGGCGACATTCAGTCCCGCTTTGTGAAGCCCGGCCAGGAGGAAACCGGCATCGCTATAGCCCATGTAAAGCTTGCCCCGCGCGGCATCGGGCAAGTCGGCGAGCGCGGCTTCGGCGATCCGGTTTGAGCCGTAGCCCCCGCGCGCGAACCACACCGTATCGACCGATGGATCGGCCATCACCTCGCGCAATGCCGCGAGCCGAGCCTCGTCAGGCCCCGCGAAATGGCCGTCGCTGAGGAAGCATTGCGGATGGATGACGAGCTCGCAGTCGCCGCGCTCGGCGACGATCGCCGTAACGGCCTCGGCGGCTTCTCGCTTCAACGGGCAGCTGGGAGCGACGACGGCGATCTTCATGAGTCCCCAATAACAGTGGCGCTTGCGCCTGGGATAGTGCAGCTTCGGGCCTCTTGTGGAGAGGGGTTCCATGAAGAAACCGACCGCAGCCGCTTTCGCTCTCGCCGCTTTGTTTGCCGGGTCGGCCGCGCCCCCGCCCGCCTACAGCGTGCTGATCCGAGGCGGCACGATTTACGACGGGTCGGGAGGCGCTCCCTATGTCGGGGACGTCGCGGTCCGCGGGGACAAGATCGTCTACGTCGGTCCGCACGCCCCAGGCCGCGCGGCGCGGACTGTGGACGCGACCGGCAAGGCGGTCTCTCCCGGCTTCGTCAACATGCTGAGCTGGGCGACCGAAAGCCTGATCGCCGACGGCCGCGGCTTAACGATACCGTCCAGGGGGTTAACTCTCGAGGTCATGGGCGAAGGCGATTCGATGGGCCCGCTCAACCCGGAGATGAAGCGGCTTGAGGTGAAGCGGCAGGGCGACATCAAATATCCAATCCGCTGGACCAGCCTCGGCGAATATTTGGGATACCTTCAGCGCAAGGGCATCACGCCGAACGTCGCCTCCTTCGTTGGCGCGACCACCGTTCGAGTGCACGAGCTCGGCGAGAAGGACGTCGACCCGACCCCCGCCCAGCTAGACCGGATGCGCGCACTGGTGCGCCAGGCGATGAAGGAAGGCGCGCTCGGGGTCGGCTCGTCGCTCATCTACGCGCCGGCGACTTATGCCGAGACCCCCGAACTGGTCGCCATTACCAAGGAAGCCGCGAAGTGCGGCGGAATGTACATCAGCCACATGCGGTCGGAGGGGAACAAGCTCCTCGAAGCGATCGACGAGCTCGTCACGATCAGCCGCGAATCCGGAGCCCCCGCCGAAATCTACCACTTCAAGCAGGGCGGCGAGCCCAACTGGGGCAAGCTCGACGGGGCGATCGCCCGGGTCGAAGCGGCGCGCGCCAGCGGCCTTCGGATCACGGCCGACATGTACACTTACCCCGCGGGCGCGACCGGGCTCGACGCTGCAATGCCGACCTGGGTCCAGTCGGGCGGATTGGAGGCATGGATCAAGCGGCTGAAGGACCCGGCGACCCGCGCGCGCCTCGTCAAGGAAATGCGCACCCCGTCGAACGACTGGGAGAATCTTTTGCTGCTCGCCGGGAGCCCGGATCGGGTTCTGCTGATCGCCTTCAAGAACCCGAAGCTGAAGCCCCTGACCGGCAAGACCCTCGCGGAAGTCGCGAAGATGCGCGGCAAGAGCCCGGAAGAAACCGCGATGGACCTGGTGATCGAGGACGGCAGCCGGGTCGGTACGGTCTATTTCCTGATGAGCGAGGACAACATCAAGCGCGAGGTCGGACTGCCGTGGATGAGCTTCGGCTCCGACGAAGCCTCGGAAGCGCCCGAGGGCGTGTTCCTGAAATCGAGCAGCCATCCGCGCGCCTACGGCAATTTCGCGCGCGTGCTCGCCGAATATGTGCGCAAGGACCGCGTCGCAAACTTGCCTGATGCGATCCGGCGCCTCACGTCGCTTCCGACGACCAACCTCGGCATCCGCCAGCGCGGATCGCTGAAGGCCGGATATTATGCCGACGTCGTGGTGTTCGATCCGGCGGCGATCCAGGACCATGCGACGTTCGCGAAGCCGAAGCAGCTCGCGACCGGGGTCGACGACGTCTTCATCAACGGAGTCCAGGTGCTGAAGGGCGGCAAGCATACCGGCGCCAAGCCGGGGCGCGTCGTCCGCGGTCCCGGCTGGACCGGCTGGCCGGGCGGAGGCGCGTGCCGCTAGCCTTCGCCAGCGCCGCCCTTTAGGGCCGCGCGGATGATTGATTCTCCGGTTTTCTTCAGCGGCATTGGCGGCAGCGGAATGCTTCCGCTCGCGTCCATCGTCCGCGCGTCGGGCGGCAAGGTCGCCGGTTCGGACCGTTCGCTCGATGCCGGGCGGACTCCGTACAAATTCGACTATCTCCGATCGCTCGGGATCCAGCTTTTTCCGCAGGACGGATCGGGCCTTCAGGACGGAATGACGCTGGTCACATCCGCTGCCGTCGAGGACAATGTCCCCGACGTCGTTCGCGCCAGGGAACTTGGCCTGACGCACCTGACCCGGCCCCAGTTCCTCGCCAAGTTGCTGAACTCGGCGCAGCGCAGCGTCGCCGTTGGCGGGACCAGCGGCAAGTCGACGGTGACGGGAATGATCGGCTGGATCCTCCATGCCTGCCACCGCCAGCCGACGGTAATGAACGGCGCGGTGATGAAGAATTTCGTGACCCCGTCCGCGCCGTTCGCCAGCGCCCTGGTCGGCGACCCGGAGCTGTTCGTCAGCGAAGTCGACGAAAGCGACGGTTCGATCGCGCTCTACAAGCCCGAGATCGCCGTGCTGACCAACATCAGCCTCGACCATAAGGAGATGGTCGAGCTTCGAAGCCTGTTCGCGGCGTTCCTCCTCCGGGCCCGCAAGGCGGTCGTGAATCTCGACGACCCGGAGACTCGGGCCATCGCGGACGTCATCCCGGCGGACAATCGCGTTGGCTACGGCTTCGACGCCCCAAGCGCCGACTTCATGGGCAAGGACCTGAGGCTGGAAGCGGATGGGGTTGCCTTCGCACTCGAGGCAGAAGGCGAGCGGCACGAGATCCATCTCGCCGTCCCGGGCCGCCACAATGCGTCCAACGCGCTCGCGGCGATCGCAGCGGCACGATCACTTGGAGTCCGGGTCGAGGAGGCGGCGAACGCGCTCGCCAGATTCGAGGGGCTTCGCCGGCGGTTGGAGACGGTCGGATCGGCGGGCGGAGTCACCGTAATCGATGATTTCGCGCACAACCCGGACAAGATCGACGCGACGCTTGCGACGCTCCGCGCTCAGCCCGGGCGATTGCTCCTGATGTTCCAGCCGCACGGCTATGGGCCGCTGACCAAAATGGGTGACCAGCTTGCCGAAAGCTTTGCGAACGGAATGGCGCCTGACGATCGGCTCTATTTGCCCGATCCGGTCTATCACGGCGGCACGGTCGAGCGGACCCGCGGATCGGATTGGCTCGCCGAGCAAATCAACGCGGGAGGCAAGCAAGCCGAGCACATCGCGGAGCGCGCCAGTATCGGCGAGGCGCTGCTGGCTGAGGCTCAGCCCGGCGACCGGATCGTCATCATGGGCGCGCGCGACGACACTTTGATCGATTTCGCGCGCGAGCTTGTGGAGAAGCTGAAATCCTCCCCGGAACGGGGAGGTGGCAGCCCGCAGGGCTGACGGAGGGGTCGATTCCCGCGCTTCCGACCCCTCCACCAGCTTCGCAGGTCCCCCTTCCCGTTCCGGGGAGGATCTGATCCCCATGGCCGAGCCTCGCCTGTTTCTCGATGCGGACGGGGTGCTCGCCGACTTCGACCTCAGCGTTCGCCGGCTGCTTGGGATGCGGCCGAAGGCGTATATTGCGGCACACGGCCGCGCGGCGTTCTGGAAGCAGCTCGCCAGGGCGCCGAACTTCTACGGCAGCCTGCCGGAATTGCCGGACGCACGCATCTTGTTCGACGCCGTGAAGCATTTGAAGCCAACGATCCTGACCGGGCTTCCGCTCGGCAGCTGGGCGGCACCGCAGAAGATCGAGTGGGCCGCCGAGCATTTTCCAGGCGTGCCGATCGTCACCTGCCTGGCCCAGGACAAGCATCTGCACATGCATCCAGGGGACGTGCTCGTCGATGACCGGGAGAAACACCGCGCCGCCTACGAGAAAGCCGGCGTCGTCTTCGTGCATCACAAGAATGCGAAGGACAGCCTCAAGCGGCTCGCGAAAATCTATCCGTCGGTGAAGGCGAAAGCGGAGGCTTAGGCCGCGTGCTGGATGTCAACTTTTTCGACCCACTCCGGCCAGAACACCGGCTCCCGGCTCGACCAGCCGGGCGCGGTCGCCGCGCTCTCGCTGATCGACTGGAGCAGGGTCCGGCGGCGATCAGGGTGAAGATGCGGAAGGGCCGCGGCCGAGCAGAAGGCCGAAGGCAGCCACGGCCGCGATGCGGCGCCGATCAGCCGCTCGTAAAGGAAGCGGTAGGCGGCGAAATTCGGAAGGCGATCCTGGCCGAGGTCGAAGGCGCTCAGAGTGATCAGCATGCCGATGAACGGTTCGATCATGTCGAGCCCGCTGTCGTCCGGCACCTGCAGGCGCAGATGATCGAGCTGCTTGTAAAGACGGGCCTGGGCGCGAATCGACGCGGCTTCGCCTTCGTCGCGTGCCCAGCATTCGATCGGGTCGCGGCGGCCGTACGCAACGTCGAGCGACCGGCGGATGTAGCGCTGCGTAGCTTTGGGAAAGCTCGCAAACTCCTTCATCTCCGAGATCAGCATCGCGCCGCTTGCCGGCTGGCTGGTCCGCGTAATCATCTACCCGACTCCTTTTGCCCAGGCAGGATCATGCGGCTTGTCTGCTTGCGATATGGTTAACCACTGTCCCACCCCTCGTTCAGATTGAATCAGAGGGGAGTCACCGCGTCTAGGTAAGAAATTGACGGGCGGCGTTAAAACTGTGGATTGTTGATTTATTGCAACGCCGCGACCTTTTTGTGACGGCGCCGAAACTTATTCAGGAAATCCGGACGACGGTACTGGATCATCGTCTTGGCCGGGCTGCGAAGTCGCGGGCGGATCCGACGCATCCATCGATTCGTCGCTACCGACATCGACCTTTGCATCCTGGTCCTCGGGATTGCGCTTCAGCTTGCGCTCGAACTCGCGCGCGGGATCGCCGGAGTGAACCGCCGGATGAGCCGAATCTTGCTTTTTGCCGTCGTTCACCCGAGCATCTCCCTTGGATGACATTGGGAACCTGTAACGAGCAGCGGCAAATGCCGTTCCGGCTGTTCGGCGCGAACGGTTTCGACCGGCTGGCGGGACGCTTCGGCGAATGGGCAGCGGGCGGTTTGCAAGGCGGCCGCTTTGCGACAACACCGTCGCGATGGTGCTGATGGACGAATATTCCCCGAAGACGCGCTTTGGCGACTGGCCGCTGGCGCTGAAGTCGATCCTCGGCTTCTGGCTTTTCTATGCGCTGACCGTGGTCGCCCGCGCCTTCCTCGGCACGGACCCGTTGACCGTCCTCACAAACAAGCTGTCCGTGATCGGCATCGGGATCGTCGTTACCGCTCTGATCTACGTCGCGATCGCCGCCTTCGGCGCAGGCCACAGGATTGGTCGGAAGGCCGTAATCGCCGCGGCCTCCTCTCTCATCGGTGCAGTCGCGATGGGAGGGACCTTGATCCTGATCGAAGACATGATGCGCGAGAGCAAGGAGGAGTTTCGCTTCCAGGCGCGTGAGGGCTTCACGGTCGTCGAAAAGGGCCAACAGATCCGGATCGAGCGTACCGCGCAGGAGCCGGTGGTGCTGACCTTCCCGAAGATCCACGAGCTCGATCCGATGAAGCGCTTCCGCTACGCGCTCGATCTTTCGGTCACCTGGCTCTTCTTCTTTCTCGCCTGGAGCGCCTTCTACCTGGCCAACCAGGCGCAGGCCGAGGCGCACGGGGCCGAACGCCGGGCGACCGAAGCCGAAAGCGCCGCCAGGGCCGCGCAAGTCCGGGCGCTGCGCTACCAGGTCAACCCGCACTTCCTGTTCAATACGCTGAATTCGCTGTCTTCGCTGATCATCGGGGGCCGCGCCGAGGAAGCGGAATCGATGGTCCTGAAGCTGTCGACCTTCTTCCGTTCCAGCCTGACCCTCGACGCCACGGCCGACATCAGCCTGGCCGAAGAGATCGCTCTCCAGCGCCTCTATCTCGAGATCGAGAAAGTCCGTTTCCCGCGGCGGCTCAAGGCCGAATTCGATATTCCCGCGGAGCTCGAGAATGCGCGCCTCCCGGCGCTCCTGCTTCAGCCGATCGTCGAGAATGCAATCAAGCACGCCGTGTCCCAGACGCGGGACAAAGTCATCCTGACCATCATCGCGCGCGAGGCGGGCCCGGGCCGCTTTACGATCGAGATCAGCAATACCGGCGGACGTCCGGCGCCCACTGCCGGCCACGGCAATGGCAACGGCGCCATCAGCACCGGGGTCGGCATCGCCAATGTCTGTCAAAGGCTCTCGGCGCGGTTTGGTTCGCTTGCCAAATGCGCCTACGGACCGAGAGGCGACGGGGGTTATAGCGTGTTGCTGACCCTGCCGCTGGATCGGTCCGATGTCTGACTCAGAGCTTCGAGTCCTGATTGCCGATGACGAGCCGCTCGCGGCCGAGCGGCTGCAGCTGCTCCTCGCCAAATGCGAAGGCATCGACCTCGTCGGCACGGCGACCGACGGGGACAGCACGGTTCGGATGGCCGAAGCGCTCACCCCCGACCTGCTGCTGCTCGACATTGCCATGCCCGGCCTGGACGGGATCGGCGTCGCCCGCGCCCTGGCCCTTACGCGACCGTCGCCGGCAGTGATCTTCATCACGGCCTTCGACCAGTTTGCGGTTGCGGCCTTCGAGGTCGAAGCGGTCGATTATCTGATGAAGCCGGTCGAGCCGAGCCGGCTTCAGCGCGCGCTCCAGCGCGGGCGCGACTATCTCGAGCGGCGCGAAACCAAGCCTGCCGTCCGGCCCGAGTCCCCGCATTTGCAGGAATTCTGGGCGTCGGACCTCACGGGCCTGGTACGGATCGCCGCCCGCGACATCGATCGCGTATCGGCGGAGCGCGACTATATGCGGCTTCATGTCGGCCGCAGGAGCTGGTTGATCCATCATTCGATGGCTGCGCTCGAGGAAGGGCTGGATCCCGAGCTGTTCGTCCGGCTCCACCGCTCTGCGGTCGTGCGCAAAGACTTCATCACGGGCTTTACCAGGAATCCGTCAGGGCGCTGGATCGCTCGCCTGGCCGACGGGACCGAGCAGCCCGTCGGACGGCTCTATTCGGACCGCGTCCGGAGCATCGCCGGAAGGTAAATCCTCCCCGGAACGGGGAGGGGAATCGCCGAGTGCAGCGAGGTGGTGGAGGGGTCGACCCCTCCGTCAGCCCCGCTGCGCGGGCCTGCCACCTCCCCGTTCCGGGGAGGATTGACGATCACTCGTGACACTCACGATCCCGAAATGATGATGGCCGACGCCCCGAGCACTTCGACGGTCCCCCGGCGCGCCGCGGCGACGGCAGCCTCATAGGCCGGCCGGGCGCCTTCCAGCGCATCGCTTCGGCAAAGGTTGGTCGCGGTTGCCAAGGCTAGCTGGCGGCTGTCCTCGATTTCACACACGACCCGTGCGCCGAAGGCCATGCGGGCCTGGAGCCTGTGCTGCCCCACCTTCGTGGCAAGGTTAAGGTCGGCATATGATACGCGCACGGAGTTAATCGTCTCGGCCTGGCTGACGGTCGGGGCGACCAGCACCGAAGCGACGAAGACCGCCGCGACGGCTAGGGCAGGTTTCAACATCTCACGTCTCCCTTTTGTGCGACGCGAGACTTCGGAGGGGACCGCTCCCGCGTCGCACGGGACGAATGCAGCGCCACGCGAGCAAAGTCGCGGCGCTCTCGACGGGCATCGGGGCAGAGTCGGCGCGCCGACAAAGGCCGTTCGTCAGGGCTCCAACCGACGAACGGTGGTCAGCTGGCGTTCAGCTTTCGGACGCGTCCCTGGTCCCGTGGTCGACGACCGTCGTCACGGCGACGTCGAGCGTGACATTGCCGACCGTACGGAAAATGTCGGGGATCATCTCGACCGCGACGAGCAGGCCGAGCGGCGCGATCGGAGCACCAAGCGCAAGATTGATCGGGGCGATCGAGCTGATGTAGCTGACCTCGCCTGGAAGGCTGACCGCGCCATAGCTCATGACCGCGCCAACCGCGGTCGCCGCAATCATCTGCGCCACGGTCGGCTCGTAGCCGAGCCAGTGCGCGACATAGAAGGCCACGGCGGTGTTCATCGCCGGACCGGTCGCCCGAAAGAGCGCGACCGAAATCGGCAAAGTGACGTCGGCAACCGGCTCTCGCACACCCATCGCGCGGACCGCGGTCAGCATGGCCGGAAGCGAGGCGAGCGACGAACGCGTCGAGATCGCGACCGCCTGCGGAGCAATCAGTCCACGGGTGAAAGTCCCGGGCGCGACCCGGCCGGCGACGATGGCCAGCGGATAGCCCAGCAACGTGATGAGGATCCCGATTGCGGAGATCAGGACGACGTAATGGCCGAGACCCGCAAAAGCCGAGCTGCCCGCCGTCGATCCGACCGTGAAGGCCAGCGCGAAGACTCCCAGCGGAGCGACCCACAGCACCCATTCGATGATCACGATGAGCGCGTCGCCGATCGCTTCGAACAAGCCGACGATCGAACGCCGTCCATGCTCCGGGATGTATCCGAGCGCGAGCGCGAACAGCACTGAGAAAACCACCAACGGCAGAATGTCGCCGTTCGTCGCCGCCGCAAAAACATTGTCGGGAACGACGCCCTTGAAGAAATCCGCGATCCCAGGAAGCGGCGCCGAGCTTTTTTGTTCGACCCCGGCGAGCGCCGCCTGAAGGCTCGCCGCCGTCCCGCGTGGCAGCGGGAACGCATGGGTGAGCGCGACGATCGACACCGCTCCGATCACCGAGGAGGCGGTGCAGATGATTACGATCCACAGGACCGACCGCCCGGCGATCCGTCCGCCGAGCGCGGCTTCGGCGCTCTTGGCGATGCCGACGACGAGCAGCGCGACTACGAGCGGAATGACCGTCATCTTGAGCGCGTTGAGCCAGAGCGTGCCGACGAAACTGGCAACCGCGAGAAGGTCGCTCCGGGCACTTTCACCCAGATCCACGGCAAGCGCGCCGAGCGCGAGACCGATCAGCAGCGCGGCCAGCGCCCAGTAGGCGCGGAAGGTTCCGCCGCCTGAGCCCTTGCTCAACGCGGCTTCCTGAACTTGAACACCACGCGATCGGTTTTCCCGCGGATCTTCGGATCGAACACCAGCAACGTGTGATCGTCGGCGGGATTGCGCAGAATGTTGCTCGATCCGACGAGCTGGAAGCCGGCGCGCTTGAAGTCGGCCTTGATGACTTCGGGATCGATGCGATGCAGCTTGTTCACCGTGTCGCGCGTGTCGTTGTTGGGATTGGCGACATGATCGACGATGCCGACGATGCCGCCGGGCTTCGTCGCCGCGTAGACCGTCTTCAGCCACTGGTCGGGATCCATCCGGACAATCCCGCGCTTGGCGTTCTCCCAATAAATGTCGTGATAATCGAGGTTGATCAGTAGGAAGTCGTATTTGCCGGCGGGAATATCGGGTGATTCCATCGGGCTGACCCGCATCCAGACGTTCGGCTGCTTGGCCTGTACGGCTTGGTAAGCGTCGGCCACTTTCTGTGTGTAAAACTGCTGGGGCTGCCAGACGGTCACATGGCCCTTCGGTCCGACGGCGCGGCCCGTTATTTCAGCCCAGTAGAAGTTTCCACCAAACGGGTCGGCCACGCGCATCCCCGGACGGAGCCCGAGGAATTTCAGCACCTCGACCGGCTTGCGGGATTCGTCCAGCTTCACATTGTCTGGCGAGCGGTCCGGCGATGCGACCGCCGCAGCAATGGCATCGGGCGAAGCGGCCGGCTTGGCCACGAGCGGAGAAGCGGCGACGAGGAGGAGAGCTGCAATCCTGAATGCGCGCATGGGCGTAATTCCTTCTGGAGCGGAAACGTCCTTAGCATCGTCGCGCGCGCGCGCCAGCCAAGCCGCATTTCACTTGCGCAAGGCAGCGTTTTGACTAGCGTTCGAAGAGTCGGCTTTCGAGGGGGAATTGAATGGCGACGATCGTCGAGCCCGTTGGGGACCGCAAAGCTTCGGAACGCAAATTCTACTCACGCATGGCGCTGTTTTTGGTGGCGGTCGTGTTCATCGGCTTCGCTCCGAGCTTCTATTTGAAGGGGATCGTCCCGCCCTATCCGCGGCCGAACCCGACCTTGCCTCCGACGGTCATGTTCCACGGCCTGATGTTCACTTTGTGGATGGCGCTGCTGGTCCTCCAGACGCAGCTGATCGCGACACGCCGGACCGAAACCCACATGAAGCTGGGCAAGGCGACCATGCTGGTCGCGATTGCGCTGGTCCCCATCATGTATGTGACCGCGGTTTGGGCGGTCGCACGCCACAGCCACCCGCCGTTCACCGACGACCTCAATTGGACCGCCATCCCGCTCGCCGTCATCCCGGCGTTCGCTTTCCTGGTTTACCAGGCATGGCGCCGCCGCCGCCAAGCTCAGTGGCACAAGAGGCTGATGCTTTCCGCGACGATCATTTTCGCGGCAGGCCCGGGATTCAGCCGAATCCCGCTCGCTCCACCCACCTTCTGGGCGTTCACGATCCAGCTTCTCGCCGGCACCCTGCTCCTGTTCCTGCCGCTTTTCATTTGGGACAGGCGCACGCAGGGCAAGGTCCATCCGGCGACATGGACGGGTTACGCGGTCGCGACGGCCGCGGCGGTCATTCCACTGGCGCTGATCTACACCAACAGCTGGGCCGGCATTGCCGCGAAGCTACCTGGGGTCGGGGCCTAGCGTGCAATTCGCCAGCTTATTGGCGGAGTCACGTAGGTGCTACGAATCGACTTTCCGTTCCGGTCGAGCGCGGGGGTGAATTTCGCCCTCTCCTGGATGACCGAGCAACCCATCGCGTCGAGCACCGGAACTCCGCTTGGCGTCAACACGTGGCACCCGGCCACTTTCCCCTGCTCATTGATTAGCAAGAGATATTGGGCTGTGCCTTCCTGTGTTCGTTTCATTGCCTCCGTCGGATAGTCGTTGTCCGTGAAGACCTTCCGGACGTCCCCTCGGGAGCCGACGGCGATTGTGCCGTCCTTTCGTCCATCGGAATTCCAGTATCGCTTCAGGTCCGTGGTGCAGTCCTCGAGGCCTTTCAACAACGCCGACATGTTCGCCAGGCTGAAGGAAATGTCGGCCCTATTTTTTGAGCGCAGCGTTACAAAGCTGGCGGTTCGCGCCTTCGCCATCTCCTGCGCGCTAATCCGGAACTGATCCAGGGTCACCTTGCCCTTCGGGCTGCCGTAATGAAGCAGCCAGGCCTTAACGGGGCCAGCACCGAAGTCGACGCTTCCTTCATATTCCTCGACGAATTCCGGACCATAGTTTTTCCGGCCGACCAATAGCTCATACGTCTCGCCGTTTGGCGCGGGGCGGATCGCCAGAGTTACCGGTTTTGCCGAGTTGCCATAATCCCGGAGCGCAACGCACTGCGTGTCGCCATAATCCAAATCCCACGGACTTGTCGGCTGCAACGGCGTGACTGCTGCTGCTCCGTGAGCAGCTTGGCAAAGACTGAACGCGAGCGCCAATGAGGTACCCGTTGGCTTGGCCCACATCGCTAGACTCCCTCGACCGAGCCCTACCAGCCTAGCTTGGGTCACGCGAAAGGCCAGTCATCGCCGAAGGCTTATCCGAACAGCGCTTTGCGCCGCTCGAGGCTTTCGGCCGGCCAGACCTCGCTGCTGTCGTAATAGGCCTCCACGGCAAGCGCGCCTTCGGGAAGGCGGACCCACGGCAGCTTGGAGCGCGTGTAGATGTGGATGTCCGGGACCAGATCGCCCGGCGCATCGAGCGTGCCGACCCGCACGAACCGGAGGATGTCCTTCGCCCCACCGTAATTGCTCCACACCGCGACCCTGCAATCGGGACAACGCCAGACCTGCTGGCCGAGCCCGCTTTCGGTGGGGGTCATGATGGGTTCGGGCGAGCCTTGCAGGGTCTCGACCTGCTCGCTCTCGATCAATGCGTTGATCGCGAACGCCGATCCGGTTTCGGTCTGGCAACTCGTGCAGTGACAGCAATGGACGAACATCGGCTCGCGGTTGAGGCGATAGCGGACCTTCCCGCAGGCGCATCCACCCTCACGCATTGGCAGCCACCCTTTCCTTCGTCATCGCGGCGACCAGCTTCAGAGCCTCGTGAGCGGACATTGCAGCGCCCTCCTGCCATGTGCCCTGGTAGCTCAAATGCTCGCCGGCAAAGACGATCGGGCCCTCGGGCTTTAGGAGCTCGGCATATTGAGCGCCGCGGCCCGCCCGGTCGCCCGGGCGGTTACCCCAGAGAGTTCCAACCGTTTCGGAATAAGGCGTCAATCCCCAGGCGACCGTCACCGGCTTGCTTAGGAATCTCGATCGACCCGGATGGAGGGCCTCGATGCTGTCTCGGCAGATCCGAATCCGCTCCTGGTGGGACAAAGCGGCGAACGAATCTGGCGTGTCCGGGTGGGTCCATCCGGCGCAATAGGCGCCCACGATGATCCCCTTCGCCGCTCCGTAGCGCTCCGATGGATAGATGACATTTTCATTCAGCCTGTCGGTCCACGCGAGGCCGCCGAAAATGTCGTCATCCTTCTCCCAGAAGCGCGGCGCTTCGAACGCCAGTTTCACGCTCCGCAACTGCTGGGTAGCACCCGCGATCGCGGCCTTCTTTGCTGGCGAAAAGTCGTTGGCCAGCCGCTGCAGGATTGGGACCGGCAGGGTACAGATGCAATAATCCGCTTCGGTGACCTGTCTGCCGGGGCCATGCTCTATTCGGACCCGATCCCCGTTCCGGCGGATCGCAGTTATCACGGTCCGGAGATGCACCGACGGCTTCACTCGCTCGTAGATGGCGTGAGCAATCCGATCCATGCCGCCGACCGGCTGAAGCATTGTCGCCTGCATGTCCCAGATATGTTCGAAGACATAAGGAAAACCGACGGCCCTCGACGGCGCGAGTTCCTTGAAAGTCAGTGGCGGGAGTGGGACGGGCGCCTTGTCATAGCCACCTCCCTCGACCGAATAGCCGGATGAGCCGGCGGGGCTGTACCGGCCTTTGTCATCCAGCTGGCCGGAGAAATTCAGGAACTGGCGGATCATCTCCAGTTCGCCCTTCGGCACTTCCTGGTCGAGTGCGTGCTTGTCGATTGCCTTGGCGAGAAGCTCGGCGAGGTGCCCGCGCATATCGTTGACCATGCGCCGCTCGGGCTGAACCTTGCCGGCGAAGTCCCAGCCGGCGTTGCGGTTGACGTTGACGAAGGTTTCGAGCTGCACCCCGAAGCGCCGCGCATAGCCGAGGATCACCCGGTGCGTGCTCGGGATCCGCGCCGCGCCCGCGTTGAAGTAGAGGCCGGGATCGAACGCCGCATGTTGATCGGGACGTCCGGTCTGCACGATCCTTTCACCGCCGCGGATGGTCCAAACTCGGCCGCCGATCCGGTCGCGCGCTTCCATCACCGTGACGCGATAGCCGGCCTTCTGAAGTTCGTAGGCCGAAACCAGCCCGGCAATGCCGGCGCCGAGGATGACGACGGAACGGCCGTTGCCGCTTCGTCCTGGAAGCTGGAAATTCTCGGCCCCCGCCGGAGTCGGAATCGCGAGGCCCATCGCTTCCATGGCGAGATAGGTCGCCCCTGCCCCGCCGATCGTTCCAATCTGTTCGAGTAATGCGCGACGCGTCAGTGCCATGCGACTCGCCCCTTGCCGCCTGAAGCCTGAGGCAGATTGCCAACAATTCTGGTGCTTCGCCTCAAAATTTCGACCAAGCGGCGGCATCGCCTGACCGCTTCGAGCGTTTCAGATTGTGGCGATCCGGGGTGGGTGCGGGGCGGCTCTCAGGCCAGCGGGAGCCGCCCCGTTGCTCGTGCCCGTCAATAACCCATCAGCGCAAGCACTTCGCGGCGGCTCCGCTCGTCCTCGCGGAACGTGCCCATCATCCGGCTCGTGGTCATGATCACTCCGGGCGTGTTCACTCCGCGCGCCGTCATGCAGGCGTGGGTCGCCTCGATGACCACCGCGACCCCTTTGGGCTGGAGATTCTGCCAGATCGTGTCCGCGACTTGCGCGGTAAGCCGTTCCTGGACCTGCAGCCGCCGGGCAAAGCCGTGCAGCACCCGGGCGAGCTTGCTGATCCCGACCACCTTGTCGCGGGGCAGATATGCGATCGACGCCTTGCCGATGATCGGCGCCATGTGGTGCTCGCAATGCGACTGGAACGGAATGTCCTTCAGAAGCACGATCTCGTCGTAGCCGCCGACCTCTTCGAACGTGCGGCTGAGGTGAATGGCGGGATCCTCGGCATATCCGCGGGCATATTCGCGCCAGGCGCGAGCGACTCGGCGCGGGGTGTCGAGGAGGCCTTCGCGATCGGGATCGTCGCCGGCCCAATTGATCAGCGTTCGGATGGCGTCGCGGACCTCGCCGGGAATCTCGCACTCCGGTGCCGATTCGACGAGATCGCCGTCCTCCGGCTCGCCGTGGTCGAAAGGTGGGTTCATTCCTTAAGCTCCCGCACAATGTCTTCGGCGATCGCAGCCGCCTGCCCGCGAATGTCGGGGACGGCAATGATTTCCCAATAGCGCCCTTTGGTAAGAGGCCCCAATGCCCAGAGCCGGTTTCCGGCCCGGGATTGCTCGTCGACTTCGAGCCCGATCCCCAAATGATCCGGCCGGACGACGCCCGAATCGAGCAACCCGCGGAGCAACGGATCGTGCGTCTGTTCCATCACATGCAGCGGCCCGGTGCAGTTGATGACATAATCGAAGCGTTCGCTTGAGCTGCGAACCGCTCCGCGCCGGCGGATCTCGACCTCCAGGCCGCCGTCAGCCGGCTTCGCGGCGCTCACCCGACCGGCAATAATCTCCAGCCGGCCCTCCGCCACCATGTTGTGGATTCTGTCCGCGACCTGCGGAGCGATCCGGTGCCGGTGGACGTCCCACCACGGCCGCGCATGCCGCAAGAATCGGCGCTGCTGATCCAGGTCGAGACCCTGCCACAAAGCGTGGCTATGCGGCCTCAGGCTATCGATTGCAGCGCGCCAGCCGACCTCGGCCGACCGCCGGCGAAGCCAGCGCCACAGGCTTATAACGCTCCCGCCCGGGACCGCGTCGAGTTCGATCGGCGCGGGATCGAAGTCGGCATGGGCGCGCGGAACCTGTCCCCTTCGCGAGAGGGCAACAATCCTGCCGGCGTATCCGGCGGAGTCGAGCGACAGAGCAAGGTCGACCATGGTGAGGCCGGTGCCGATCAGGAGCACCGATCCGCCATTATCGACCAAATTTCGAACTGCGCCGCGGGCTTCCTCCCCCCAGGGGTTGTTGACGTAGCGATCGCCTCCCGCGCCGAATGCTTCGAGCGGCTGAGGCTCCTGATTGCCAACGGCAAGCGCAAGCGCTCGAGCCTTAAGAACCCGGCCGTCGTTCAACGCGAGACGCCACATTCCGTCGTCCAGCCGCGCTTCGACGACAGACGAATGATCGACCTGGGCATGCCCGATGCCGATCGCGCTTTCGAGGATTTCGCGCAGGTATCGGCCGAACAGGCGCCGCTCCGCGAACCCCGTCCGGTGCCCGCCTTCCGCCTCGAAGCGCCGGGCGAAATGGTCGGGATCGTCGGCGAGCGCGCTCATTCCTTCGGCCCGGACATTGAGCAAATGCGCCGGCTCGGTCGTCGAATAAGCGACGCCGTGCCCCGCACGGCCGCTGCCGTCGATGAGGATGGAGCCGATACCGCGTCGCGACAGCTGGGCGGCGAGGATCGTCCCCGACGCGCCACCTCCGACAATCGCAACCGGGACGACCCGGTCAGATTTCGTAATCAGGCCAGGCCTCCGGGTTTGCAGCGCCGGCTTTGCGCTTCACCATATGGTCGTGCATTCGCTCAACGGTCTTGCCGGCCGTTTGCGTGAAGAAGGCGGGTATCGCCGCGTGGATTAGGCAGGCGGCGCCCGCACCGATCAGCTCGGCGCCGATCTTGACGGCGCCCGCACCGTGACCGGCCCAGCTCATCCCGAGCGAACGTGGGTGCTCAAGGAACAATCGGTCGACTGCTCCGCGATGATCGTTTTGAACGTCAGGCTGATCGGTCGCCATGTCTCATTCCCGCCAAAATCGTTGGCGACCCCGGCGCGATTCGAACGCGCGGCCCTCAGATTAGGAATCTGATGCTCTATCCTGCTGAGCTACGGGGTCGGCCTGGGCCGAGGCATAGAGGCAACCACTCGGTCGATCAATTCGACGACGCCCCATCAGCCATCGCCAAGTGCCAGCTCCGCCACGCCAACGCGCACCGCCGCCATTCCTTCGATGCTCGGATCTTTGAGGGCCAGAACAATGTGTCCATTTGCCGCAACCTTCCCCCGGGTTGCCACTATGAAGCGCCCAGGATTGTCCGACGGATACAGGCTGAAGGAGCCGAGCTGGATCAGGTCGTTACCAGGAGAGCGGAAAGCAACGGCGAAGGTAAGAGCCGCGCGAGCCGGATTCGTGACCTTGCCGATCCTGACGATAACGAACTTTGAGCGGTGAGCAGCGGCCGCTGCGGTTACCGGCCAGGCAAGCTCGGGATTACGAGAATCAATGTAGCGCATCTCACGGCCGAGCGAATATTCGGATCGGTCTTTCGGTACATCGTTCGTTGCGGCGGTCGGACCGCACGCAGCCGCGGCGGGCAGTACGAATACTGCAACTGCAATCAACGTCCGCCAGACCGATCGCCCTAAAATCAAGGCCATTAGGGCGAGGCTTATATCATCGCGGACCCTCCGCGTCGCGAGCGACAATCACCGGCGTGGTGATTATGTCCACACCGCTCAATTCGAGCTGCGCGTTCTCGAGCGGATGTTCGACGTCGAACGGCGTTGGGACCAACTGAATCGTGAGCGCCTCGTCTGCGGCGAGCGCCCCACGCTCCCGGAGCGTTCGAAGTGTGTGTGTGACGTCCACGAGGAAGCGAGGCACTTTGGTCTGCCCGGAGACGTCGGCGTCGGCATGGGAGTGCTCGGCCGCAGGGTTGCCAAAGAAGGCGAAGCTGCCGGCGAAATGTGGGTCCGTCGTGAGGGTTTGCGCGCTTGCTTCCGGAAGGTTCACGAACACGCGGACGCTGAAGTCCCTGGATTGCGGCACGTTCGCCTTCTCGACGGCAACAAACACGCGTTCGGTGGCCGTCCGGCTTTCGAGAATCGCCGCGAAGGTCTCCGCGCGAACCTGCGAACGAAGCGCCACGGGCCGCTGCGCAATTGTGCTAATGCGCTCGGCCAGCCGCGCCCGTTGCGTGATCGCGAACCGAATCGGGGCCCCGGCGCGCAGCCGAGCTTCGAGACTCTTGAACTCGGAAGCCGTCCAGGCCTTGGCTTGAGCAGGAGCGCTGCCAATGGCGCTGCTCTCATAACGATATGACAGCAGCGGCATAAGGATGGTCGCGAGCGCGGTCGAGGTCGCTGGGCTGCCGTTGCCATCGACGAACTGGCCATTCGATCTGTTCAGCCATGTTTGGTCGTTGGTGTTCTGCCGACCCATTTCGACGTTCCATTTGTACCAGCAATAATCGACCATGCAGTGGTGGTTGTAGAACAGCGGATCCAGCGGCGAATCATATTGGCCTAGGGTCCCGTCGATATAGCCGTGGACGGTGTTGTGCGGCGTGCCCTCGATCTGACTCGAGAAGCTGAAGAAGTTTGTGTCGCCGAAAATGATGTCCAGCGTTGACGTGGAGACCGCTGAATTGCCTGCCATGGTGGTTCGGGTTCGCGACGCGAACAGCGGACTGGTGTTATCGAGGAATGGCGTCGGCACGTCCGGGTTCTGATTCCAGTTCCAATAAGGCAGGCCGAACTTGGGTTTGTTCGTGAGCTTCTGACAGATTTTTTCAAAGTAGAAGAGGTAAGCGCGATGCCAATCGAAGAAGTGAATCGATCCATGCTCACACATGTTGAACCCGGCCGGCGTTCCGTGGATCGTCGCTTCCGCCAGCCATCGCCTTTGGTCGGCCACCGGCAGCCCCTTCATGAGGCTGACCGCATCTCGATAGGTTGCGACGTCGGCGTCGACCGCCGCGGATCCGCTTCGAATGCGCCGTCGGACCGGGCGATTCTTGATTTGCTCTGCAATCTTGTCACAGCCGCCCATCATCGAAAGCAAAAGTGAGACGCCGACGAAGCCGACGCCCTTCACAAAGACGCGGCGCGTCGACGAGCCGAGAAAATCGGGCTCAGAAGCGAAATCGGCTTGCGTAAGAATGTCCATGCCTGCCTCCTCCTTGCACTGCGGTGCAAGCTCATGGAGTCGGCACGTCCCCGATGGCGATATACTGCATTCCCTGCCCAGCCGGAACGACGAAAACGACAGGTAGAGCCGCCTCCGATCCTCAGAGACGGAATGGTCGCCTAATTAACCTGGGTCGGCGGGACCACTGGCAGCGGCAGGGGGGCGACGGGGACGCCTTCATCGACCAGCGACTTCGCCTCGGCGATGGTCGCTTGCCCGTGCACCTGCTCGCGTTCGATCTCACCGCTATGCATTGCCCGGGCGGTTTCGGCGAATTCGTCGCCAACCCAGCGCGAGTCCCTCAGCATCTCGGCCTGCACTGCGGCGACTTTCGACAATAGTCCTTCCGAGGTCTTGCGCGGCACGCTTGGGGCCATCGGCGCTTTGGCAATGCGCGTTGAATTGCAGAACGGGCACTGCACCAGGCCAGCCGCATTCTGCTCATCGAAATCGGCGTTCGATCGGAACCAAGCTTCGAAGGTTTCGCCCCCCGCACAGCAGGGTTCGAGGCACTGAAGATCGAACACGATCATTTGCTCACCACCTCGGGGATAGGACGGCGGTGGTTAAGCGCCGGTATGCGCGAGCGAACGTCGGAGATTCGCGCAAGCTCGATTTCGGCAAAGCCGACGCCTGTTTCCTCTCCCATATCGAGCAATACATCTCCCCACGGGTCGACGACCAGCGAATGGCCAAAGGTGTTTCGTCCGTCGTCATGATGACCGACCTGGGCCGCGGCAACGACGAACAGTCCCGCCTCGATCGCGCGCGCCCGGAGCAATGTATGCCAGTGTGCCTGTCCGGTGGGAACAGTGAAGGCGGCGGGGACTGTAATTACGTCTGCGCCCGCTTCGGCGATGCGCGCAAACAGGGCGGGGAACCTCAGGTCGTAGCAAATGGTGAGACCGAGCTTGCCGATCGGGGTGCCGTTGACGACGACCGCGCTTTGGCCGGCGCGGTAGACGGCCGACTCGCGCCAGCTCTCGCCGGTCGGGAGGTCGACGTCGAACAGGTGGATCTTGTCGTAGCGCGCCTGCACATGGCCGGCGCGGTCGATGACGAAGCCGCGGTTCGCCACTTTTCCATCGTCGACGAGGATCGCGAGCGAGCCCAGGTGAACCCATATCCCATACTCGCGCGCGGCATCGCGGCAAGCAGCGAGGACGAGGTCGTGGTCCTCCTGGCGCAGCTTCGCCGAAGCTCGCTGGGAATTGCGGTCGAGCAGTCCGGACATCTCCGGCGTGAACAGCATTGAAGCCTCACCGCGCGCAGCCTCGCCGATCGCGTCGACGAGCGCCTTGGCGTTGGCCGCCGGTTCTATGCCCGTGTTCGACTGGAAAAGAGCGATTCGAGTCATGCGTTAAACAGCTCGTCGAGCCTTCCCTCGCGCTCGAGCGCCACGAGGTCGTCGCAGCCGCCGATGTGGCGTCCGGCGACGAAAATCTGCGGAACCGTCATTCGTCCGTTCGCGCGCTCGATCATTTGTTGCCTCGTCTCGCCTCCGAAATCCACCGCGATCTCCCGGTACTCGACGCCCTTTCCATCGAGGAGGTGCTTGGCCCGCCAACAGTAAGCACAGAAGCTTTTGGTGTAGATTTCGACGAGCGGCACGAACCTTCCTTTCACGCCGATACTTAGGCGATGTCCCTAACGCATCAATTGCGAAGGTTTCACCACGCGGGCCCAGCTGACCAACTCGATCCGGACTGCTCCTGCCCGCTTCAAAGCACGCGCGCAGGCCTCGGCCGTGCTTCCCGTCGTCAGCACATCATCCACGAGGATCACCGTGCGCCCGGCAACGGCACACTTGTCGCGGATTCGAAAGGCGCCGGCGACGGTCTTTCTGCGCTGGATGGCGCTCATGCCCTTGAGCGGGGGCGTGCGCCTGATCCGGCGAAGGGCGAACGGGTCCGCGGGAATTCCAAGAATCCTGGACAATTCACGTGCGACCAGGGCCGATTGGTTGAACCCTCTCCACCACAAGCGGCTTCGATGCAGCGGGACCGAGACGATCACCCGATCGCCGCCGTCCTGTTTCACCAGAGGAATCATGTAGCGCGCCATGGTCTTCGCGATTCCGACCTTGCGCCCGTATTTCAGCCGGATCGCCAGGTTCCGGGAAAGATCGTCATAGGCGACGGCTGCCCGCGTTCGAGCGATGCGCGGCGGCTTCGCGAGGCAGGCGGCACAGATCTCGGCATCCGTTGGGCCGAGCGGAATTCCGCACACCTCACACCCGCTCTCGCCAAGAAACTCGACCTGCTTCCAGCAGTCCGGGCAAAAGCTGTGGACGTCGTCAACGATGATTCCGCATCCGGCGCAGCGCGGCGGGAGCGCGAAATCGAGCGCCCAGCGTGCGCAGGTCTTCAACGCGGCAACGACCATCTCCCGCTTGTCGCCTGCGGCGCGGCATCGCACAAGCGCCGCCATGCCGGCCGAGCTGTTCGACATGGAACTCCGCGCATTGCGCCGCGACCGTGCCTTCCGGCGCGGCGGCGAACTGTTCCTTCTGGAGCGGGTTTTCGAAGACTGCCTAGACCGGCTCGGACTTCTTCGGCAAGGCTTCGGCTCGGCCCTGCTGATCGGGTGCCCCGATCCGGCCTGGCCTCACCGCCTCCGCGATTTTGCCCGTGAGGTCGCAGTTCTCGATCCCGGCCGCTGTTTCGCCCACGCGGCGGGCGGTTCCTGCGTCGTCGAAGACGAGCTGGAACTTGCGGCGGAGCACGACCTTTGCGTGGCGGTTGGGACGCTCGATACGGTCAATGATCTTCCGGAGGCGCTGATGCGGATCCGCGCGTCGCTTGTGCCCAGTGCGTTTTTCCTGGGAGCGATCGCGGGCGGCGATACGTTGCCGCAGCTTCGCGCTGCGATGCGGGCGGCCGACCAGGTTCAGGGATTCGCCGTCCCGCACGTCCATCCGCGGATTGAATCCGCGATGCTCGCATCCCTTCTGTCCGGCGCCGGATTCGCCAACCCGGTCGTCGATGTCGATCGGGTTCAGGTCTCATATGAAGACCTTGGACGCCTGGTGCATGACCTTCGCGCTATGGGGGCGACCAATATCCTGAAGCAGCGGCCGTCGCGCTCGATGTCCAGGGCCGCGCGGCAGGCCGCGATCGGCGCCTTCGCCGCCGCCGGCCAGGCGGGGCGTACCGTGGAGACCTTCGAAATCCTCAATTTTGCGGCTTGGACTCCAGCGTAAGGATGAGCCCCCGTTAACTTTGTCCGCAGGGAGAGTTGTTAACCTGCGTGGCGGTAAACCTGTCGCGTGGACGTGGACCAGAATGGAGGGTGGCGTGGACGCTATCCGGACAACTTCGCGCAGGCTCCGCCGCGATAATCGCGGCGCGACTGCTATTGAATATGGCCTGATTGTCGCCCTCATCGGGGTCGCCATCATGGGTGCTCTCAGCAACCTTGGCGGCGGCGTGGGCGGGATGTGGTCGAAGCTCGACAATACAGTTCAGAGCAACATGTAAGCTCGTGCGGAGCTAGCTCCGCCGCGGACCGTAGATTACGAGCTTCACCTTCTGGCCCGGCACGAGCCGGCTGTTCGCGGCGAGCCCATTTAACGACAGGAATCGATCCAACTGAAAGTCGCGGTAAGCCATCCTGCTTGCCAGCGACTGCACCGTATCGCCCGGCGCGACCGTAACGACATGGATGATCCGCGGGCGGATAGCGGCCGCTTCCTGCGGCGTGATCCTCCGCAGCGAATTGATCATGGGTGCAAACGGCTGGATGCCGTAGCCCCCCGGGGTCAGCATCACGAAATAATAGACCCGATCGGGCGCCCATTGGTAGGCGAACACGCTCGCGTCCACCACTCCGGAGCTCGTCTGCGTCCGCGCGGTCGTATAGGCCGCAGGCATGCCGTTGACAGTCGTGCGCTGAGGCTGAGGAATGGCAAGCTGCACCTGCCCCTCAGTCAGTTGCCGAAAGGCAAATAGAATAGCTTGGTCCAGATTCGGCGGGCCTTGGCGGAACTGGGCTTTTCCAGCCGACCCGGAAATCGTGACGGCATCGGTGCCGTTCTGCATCCGGTAGCCCTGTGGGACGCTGAACTGGATCTTGAGATCGGGGTGAGTGAAGGTCGGACCTTCGATGATGCCCTGCGCCGGATCGTCGTCGACGAACAGACCCTCAAGCTCGGACAGGAACAGGTCGCGGTTGCGAAGACCCTTTCCGAGCCGCCCGGTCGCCCGAGCTTCGGCCAGCGCCCGCTGCGTTCGGTTCTCGCTTAAGGGATGCGTGCTCGCCCATTCCGGCGTCTGGCGGTTGGTGCGGCCCTGGACACGCAATTCGAGTGCGCTGGAGCGTGCGAGCGCGGCTAAAATGCCGGGTCCGCCCTCGGGATCGTAGCCCGCCGCCGCAAGATACCTGAGACCGAGTTCATCGGCCTGATATTCCTGCTCGCGCGAGAAGCTGAGCGTCGCGAGCTGGGAGCGCTGCTGGGCCATTTGCGCCGCGGCACTGCCGATCGGTCCGCCGATCATGCTTCCGAAGATCGCGCCCAACACGCCGAGGATATCGGTGCGGTTGGCATATTGCTCACGGATGTGCGCGTGGTTGGCGGCGATATGGCCGACCTCGTGGCCGAGCGCGAAAGCGAGCTGGGACTCGTCGTCCATCAGGGTCAGCAGCTGCCGGGTGATGTAGACATAGCCGCCCGGCACGGACATCGCGTTCGACACGGCGGAATTGAGGGTCGTGAAGTGCAGCGTCTGGCCGGGGCTTGCGACCCCGGAATAGGCCCCGACGCGGCGGCCGATCGATTCGACATAGGCCGCCCGGGGACCGGTTTCGGCACCGCCAAATTCCTGAATCAGTGCGGCATGCTGCTGCTGCGCCTCGGCAACGTCACGCGGGTTGAGATAGCGGGGTGCCTGCGCTGCTGCGGGCGTCAGCGCCACGGCAGTCGCGGCAATCAAAAGCATAGGTTTACGCATCACGGACCTCTGCGGTTTCCTGCGGAATATCGGCGAATCTTTTGAACGGGAGATGACTGGGCCGGTTCCGAAAGGACCCGAAGCCAGTCAGCCGATGGCGAGAAACTTGGCCCGTCGCTGGCCAAGCAGCTCGTCGGGGCCGAGCGCGGCGCAACCTTCGAGTTCCTCGATGATCGCCCCTTTGAGAGCTCCAATCGCGGCCTCGGGATCGCGATGGGCGCCGCCGAGCGGCTCGGGAATCACCCGGTCGATCACGCCCAATCCCTGCAGGTCCGCGGCAGTAATCTTCATCGCCTCGGCGGCTTCGGCGGCCTTGTCCCCGGTGCGCCACAGGATCGATGCGCAACCTTCCGGCGATATCACCGAGTAGATCGCATGTTCGAACATCAGCACCCGGTTGGCCGACGCGATCGCGACTGCCCCTCCGGAGCCGCCCTCGCCCACGATGACCGCGATCATCGGCACTTTGAGAGCGAGACATTGCTCGGTCGAGCGCGCGATCGCCTCTGCCTGGCCGCGCTCTTCCGCCTGGACGCCCGGGAAGGCCCCCGGAGTGTCGACGAGAGTGACGACGGGGATTCCGAACCGGTCGGCGAGCTGCATCAGGCGGATCGCCTTGCGATACCCCTCGGGCTTGGCCATCCCGAAATTGTGCTTCAGCCGCGAGGCGGTGTCGTCGCCCTTCTCGTGACCGATTAGCATGACCCTGCGGCCGTCGATCCGCGCCAGGCCGCCGATGATCGCCGGGTCGTCACCGAAGGCGCGGTCGCCGGCCAACGGCAAGAAGTCCTCCGCGATCCCCGCGATATAGTCCTTGAAGTGCGGACGTTCAGAGTGCCTCGCGACGAGCGTCTTCTGCCACGGCGTGAGTTTCGCATAGGTGTCGCGCAGGAGCTTGTTGGCCTTGGCCTCGAGCTTCGCCACCTCGGAGTCGATGTCGATGTCTTCGGAGCTGCTGGCCGTTTCCTTGAGCTCGGCGACCCTGGTCTCGAGCTCGGCGATCGGCTTTTCAAAATCGAGATACGTGAACATTCTTGTGGGGCGGGTAGGACGAAGCAGCCGTGGCCGTCAACGAGAACGGGTGGCGAGGGGATGCCGAGTGTTCACCAGCTCGACCAGCCGGGCGCTGTCCACATGGGTATAAATTTGCGTCGTCGCGATGTCCGCATGGCCCAGCAGCGACTGGAGGACGCGCAGGTCCGCCCCGCCCGACAGGAGGTGCGTCGCGAACGCATGTCGAAGGACGTGAGGGCTGACCCGCTCCGGCACGATTCCCGCGTCGCCTGCCATCTGGCGAACGATCTGGAAGAGACGAACCCGGCTCAAATGTGACTTGCCGCTTGGGAAAAGCCACAGGCTTTTGGCAGGCACGTGCTCGAGCCAGCGTTCGACCGCGCCTTCAGCTCGGGACGAGATCGGGACGAGCCGCTCCTTGGCGCCCTTCCCGCGCAGAATCAGGAACGGCTGGCCTTTGCGCAATGCACCGCGCGGAAGTGTCACTAGCTCGCTTGCCCGGAGCCCGGAGCCGTAGAGCAGTTCGAGCAGGGCGAGGTTGCGAACCGGCATCGCGGCTCCGCTTGCCGCTCGGTCTTCGGCCTCCACGAACATCCGTTGGACCTCGTCCGCGTCGAGGACCTTCGGCAGCGGGCGCTCGAAGCGCGGCCGCGGCAGGGCCGCCGACGGATCGTCCTTCCGATAACCCTCATCGACGAGGAAGCCGAAAAACCTCCGAAGCGCGGCCGACCGCCGGGCGACCGTTGCGGGCGCGAGGTCGCGCCATTGCTCTCCGAGCCGGGCGATCGCCGTCGATTCAGCGCTTCCAACGGAGCCGCCGAGCGCGTCGGCCGAGCGCTCCAAATCGTTGCGATAAGCGGCCAGGGTATTGGGTGAAGCACCGGCCTCGGCAGCCATCATGTCGAGAAACCGGTCGACCAGCGCCTGATCGTCGGAGGTCACGTCCGGGCGAGCGCCTCAGCGGCGATCATCCGTGCCGTGAAATCCTGATGGGTACGCACCAGGCCCGCGACGACATGATAGAGATGCGAAGCGGGGACCTGATCGAAATCCGGCGTCTGGAAGCCTGTTCCGGCCATCACCAGCACAGTGCCCGGCTGATCGCGCAGCGCAGCGGCATCGATCATCCGAGTCCACAAGGACTGGCGCCCAACGCCCAACTCGAAGCGCCGGCTCAAGGTCTCGGCCGCACTGGCGTTGATCCTGCCGACCCCCGCCAGACCGGCGACCAGGAGCGCGCTGCGGACCTTACCCGGACTCTTGTCGCGGTTGATGAAGCCGGTGATCCGGGCGACGCTTAGATCGAGCGCTCGCGGATCGGGAGCGGACAGGGCCAGCATCGCCCAGCAGCGATCGCCGTCGTCGCCGTCCAGCCGGCGGCTTACTCCGATCCACCGTGCCGCCGCGCGGTCGTAGCCAGCCGCGAGCATTGCCGCGATCAGCTCGGGCGCATCGGATTCGAGCTTCGGGTCCGGATCGATCAGGCTCGCCGCCCGTCCCAGCATCGCACGCATCGCCTCGTGCGGCAGCGGGTCCTTGGTCTTGTCCAGGAGGCTGCGGATGGCGGCGACCTTGGTATCGCGATCCTTACCCACGAATGCCTGCCGCACCTGCCACGCGTCCGTACTCGGCAAATCGCTCGGGTCGGTCGAATCGTAGATCGCCGAATAGAGATCGATCATCGATTGGGAGGAAAAGACCCCCAGCCCCGCCGCGATCCGGGCGGAATCGAGCCGTTCATCCGCCGAGAGCAAGGGCGCCCGCGCCTGGAACGCACGAAGCTGACTCGACGCCGGTTTGATGAGGCGATCGGGCGGGACCATGCCGGTCGCGGTCGCGAGGCCGAACCGCCATGCGGTCAGCCGGCTCACCGGATCCCATTCGATCGTAACGGCCCGCCCGGTGTTCGATCCGGCCCCGACGACTTTCTGGGCAAGCAGGAGGTCGATCCCACCGATTCGGCCGTGCCGCCGCGCGTCGTCGATCTGCGCGGCCGCGCTCTCCGGCTCTCCTGACAAGGACGCGCACATCGCGCTGACGAGCGCGCGAATTCCCTGATCATATTTGCGGATGCCGCCTTCGATCGGGCACAGCGCGGGCGGGTCGGCATTGGCGAGCGCGCTTTGCACCGCGACCTGCGTCATTTTCGGGGTGAAGCGGTCGGTATCGACGTCGGCGACCAACATCCGCCCCGCATCAGCTTCGCCAAGTCGGAGGAGAAGCCAGGCACGCTCGGCCGACCAGTCGACCGGGTTCACGCTGCGCGGCGCCCGGGCCTTCGCCAGAAGCGCGTTCCTCAGCGCGATATGGGCCCAGCGTGACGCAATCGGCGTATCCATCCGCCGCATCAGGGTCGAAAGGAACAGGCCGTTCACTCCGCCCCACGGATTTTCGCCGAGGCCGATTCGAACAGGGTCGAGGCGGCCCACGACCCACGGGTCGCGCCGCGCATGCGCCGGATATTCGACCGGAGGGGGCGGCGGCGGAAGCGCTTCGAGATTCAGTTCGGTGACGGCCGTGTCGGCCTCACCAGGCGCGGTCGACAAGGAGGATTGCGCCGGCGCTGTCGCATTGGCGACGCCCTGCGCGGGCGCCGGCTGCGGCTGGGCGGATTGCTGCGCAACCGCCGGAATCCCGAGCGCGACGACCGCCCCGGCAATCAGCAGGGTTCTAGTGCGCATTTCCGCCGGTCGGGACCTCGACCTCGATGGTTTTCGTCGGCTGCTGCTTCGGAACGGTCGAAAGGAAAACGAGCGCGCCGATGAGGAGGACCAGGATGACGATCAGGACAGCAATTCTGGGCATGCAGGCGCTTTTGCCGAGGCCGGCAGGCGCTGTATAGCCCTTCCGGTGCAGGAATCATTCAAGCGCCTCGACCGGCCGGTGGTGCTGGTTGGGCTGATGGGGGTTGGTAAGTCCACGGTCGGACGCAGGCTCGCCAAACGGCTGGGGCTGCCGTTCGTCGACAGCGATTCGGCGATCGAGGACGCCTCGGGCTTCTCGGCGGCCGAAGTCTATGAGCGATTCGGCGAGGCCGATTTCCGCGACGGGGAGCGGCGGCTCGTCGCTCGCCTGATCGAGGGCGAAGTGCGCGTAATCGCGACCGGCGGCGGCGCCTATGTCGACTCGCGGACCCGCCAGCTCCTCAACGAGCGCGCGATCACGATCTGGCTCGATGCTCCGGTCGACATTCTCACCGAACGCACGGGCCGTCGCGATACACGCCCGCTGCTGCGCAATGGCGATCGCAAGGGCACGCTCGAAAAGCTCTCCGAGCAGCGCCGGCCGGCCTATGCGGAGGCGCACATCCACATCAAAAGCGGGACCGGCGCCCACCGGGACGTCGTCGAGGCGATCGTCCGCGCGCTCGAGGAATATCTGTCGAAAAGCGCCTAGGCCGGCGAGCGTCCCTCTTCGTCCGGCAGTGAGCGGTTCTCGCCAAAGGCCCGCTCCTGGCCGGCGTGGATGTCGCCGGTCGAGCTTTGCAGTTCGAGCCGCTCGCAGTCACGCACTCGGTACGCGCGCTCGACCCGGTCGATTTCGTGCTTCTCGACGCCATGCGCCTTGAGCGCCGCCCTGCCCATCGCCACCGCGCTTTCGAACAGCTCGCGTTCGGCGAAGGCGATGTCGAGGCCATTCAGCTCGATCATGTGCAACCGGTCATATGCCCGAACCATGACCGACGCGTGGGGAAAGCCCTCAAGCACTGCGCTGACGGCTGAGCGGGTCATCTCTCCGCCTTCGTTGTCATTGCAAAAGGCGATCACCTTCGCGGTATCGGCGCCGGCTGTGCGAAGCAGGTCGAGACGCAGCCCGTCGCCGTAATAGACTTTCGCCCCGAACTCGCCGACGTATTCGATCTGACTCGGGCTCTTGTCGATGATCGTGACGCCAATGCCCTTCGCCTGCATCATCTGCGCGACGGTTTGGCCAAAGCGGCCATAGCCAACCACGATCGCGGTCGTTTCGGGCGAATTCTCCGGCCCCTCCAGACCTTCCGCCGCCCGCTCCTCGCGCCGCTCGAGCCAATCGGTCAGGCGCATCAGGAACGGCGTCGCCACCATTGAAACGGTGACCACTGCGGTGAATAGCGATGCCGCCTCCGGCAAGATCAGCCGCGAGGAAGCGGCCATCGCGAACAGCACGAAGCCGAACTCGCCGGCCTGGCTGAGCAGCAGGCCGAGCCGGAAGCTCCGAGTCCAGGAGAAGCGGGACGCGCGGCTTAGGAGGGTGATCAAAAGCGTCTTGATGACGATCACGGCCGCGGCGAGCCCGATCACCAATAGCGGCCGCGATCCGATCAGCTTCAGATCGACCAGCATTCCGACCGACAGGAAGAACAGGCCAAGCAGGATCGAGCGGAACGGCTCGACGTCGCTTTCAAGCTCATGCCGATAGGGCGATTCGGCAAGGACGACGCCGGCAACGAAAGCGCCGAGCGCGGTCGACAGGCCGAACTGCCGCATCAGCGCCGCCGAGCCGATCACCGTGAAGAGCCCGACGACGACGAACAGCTCGCGCTCGCCCAAGCGCCCGATGAATCGGAGCAAGGGATTGAGGACCAGCCGCCCGAACGCGACCAGGGCGATCACTGCCACAATCGTATAGAGCGCGAGCGTCCAGCCGACCGGCGCGCTCGGGTCGATCGCGACCGGCGCCATCGCCGCGATGATGGTGATCAGGGGGACGATCGACAGGTCCTGGAAGAGCAGGATCGAAAAAGCGCGCTCGCCCTGCGGCGTATTGAGCTCGTTCTCCGAGCGGAGCCACGGCAGCACCTGCGCGGTCGACGACAGCGCCAGGGGCAGGCCGATCGCCAGCGCGGCTTTGGCGGAAAAGCCGGGCGCGACATAGAGCAGCAGGCTGATCGCCAGCCCGCACAACGCGACCTGGACAAGGCCGAGCCCGAATATATCCCGGCGCAGCCGCCACAAGCGGCTCGGCTGAAGCTCGAGCCCGACGATGAACAGCAGCAGCGCAATCCCGACCTCGGACACGCGCTGCACGGCTTCGGGATTGTTGAAGGCGCCGAGAACCGACGGACCGATCAGGATGCCGGCGGCGATGTAGCCCATGGTCGCACCGAGCCCCAGCCGCCGGAAGATCGTCACGAACACCAAAGCGACGCCGAGCATCAGCGCCGCATCGCGGAGCAGTCCTCCGGCTACGATGGGAGCGGGACTACCCACGATCAGCTGCGTCGATCGCCGCGAGCAAAGCGCGGAACGGCAGCAGAATCGCGCCGTGCCGCGACTTGCGGGAACGCGCGGGCGCTAGGGCCGTGAGACCCCAGCCGGGCTCGGCCCCGCTTCCGCCCAGCCAATCGCTGAGTTGGGCGAGCGCCTGACCAACCTCGCCGGCCGAGCGCCCGACCGCCCCTTGTTCCATCAGCGCCGCCGACGATTGGCCGAACGCACAGGCGTGAACCTGCTGCGACAGAGCAGCGACGCGGCCTTCGCCGTCCAGCTGCACCGCAAGGCTGATCCGGCTCCCGCAGGTGGGCGAGCGCAGCTCGGAGCGCCCATCCTCGCGCTCCAATGCGCGGGGTTCGTTCAGCGACGCGGCCAGCCGCAGGATCTCCGTCGTGTAGAGCGGCGCGTTCATTCCTTCCGCCAAGTGGTGCCGGCCGGGCCGTCTTCCAAGACGATGCCCTCAGCCTTGAGCTCGTCGCGGATGGCGTCGGCCCTCGCGAAGTCGCGGTTGGCCTTCGCTTTCGCGCGCTCAGCAATGCGAGCTTCGATCCCGGACTCATCGGCTCCGCCCTTGAACCAATCATCGGCCGAGCCCTCCAGCAGGCCCAGGAGCGCGGCGCTGGCTTTGACCGAACCCGGCGCATCGAGCGCCATCAGGCGGGTCAACGCCAGCGGCGTGTTGAGATCGTCGGACAGTGCATCGACGACGCTTTCGTCGATTTCGCCCGGCTCAGCGTCGCCCGCCGTTCGATACAAGCGGTCGAGGTTGGTCTTCGCCTGGGCGACCACGTCATCCGTCCAGCTCAGCGGCTGGCGGTACTGCGCGGACAGCAGAGCCAGCCGCAGCGTCTCCCCGCGATGTCCCTGCTCCAACAGCTCCGCCGGAGTGACGATATTGCCGAGCGACTTGGACATCTTCTCGCTGCCCATGTCGACGAAGCCGTTGTGCACCCAGAAGCGGGCGAGCGGCAGACCGCCATGAGCGCAGCGGCTCTGGGCGATCTCATTTTCGTGATGCGGGAAGATGAGGTCGATCCCGCCGCCGTGGATGTCGATCGTCTCGCCCAAATGCGCGCGAATCATCGCCGAACATTCGATGTGCCAGCCCGGGCGGCCGCGGCCCCATGGGCTGTCCCAGCCGACGACGCCTTCTGCGCTCGGCTTCCACAAGACGAAATCGGCGGGGTCGCGCTTGTAGGGCGCGACCTCGACCCGTGCGCCGGCGATCATCGCCTCGCGGTCGCGCTTGCTTAAGCTCCCATATTCGGGGTCGCTCGGCACCGAGAACAGCACATGGCCCTCAGCCTCATAGGCGTTGCCGAGCTCGATCAGCCGCTCGATCATCGCGATCATCTCGGCGATTTCCTGCGTCGCATGTGGCGCGAGATCGGGCGGCTGGACCCCAAGCGCGCCCATGTCCTCGATATAGAAGCGCTCGTAGCGATCCGTGATCACCGATGGATCGACGCCCTCCTTCTCGGCGGACGCGAGGATCTTGTCTTCGACGTCGGTGATGTTCCGGGCATAGATGAGGCTCTTGGCGCCGAACTCGTGGCGGATCAGCCGAGCAAGGGTGTCGAACACAACCGCGGGCCGCGCATTGCCGATATGCGCGCGGCCGTAGACCGTCGGCCCGCACACATACATGGTGATGCGCTGCGGGTCCTGAGGCACGAACTCCCGCTTTTCGCGCATCATCGTGTCGTAGAGGCGGATCATCGTTCGTGCTCGATCGGCTTATGCCGCCGCGCTTCGACCCAGTCGACGATCGCGCGCCCGCTTGCGAACAGTAACGGATAGGTGCGCGACTTGGTCATCCATTCGGGCCGGTCGGACTGGGGGCCGTACACCATATCGGTCGCAAGATTGGCGAGCAGGAAGAACAAGGTCACGCCAAGCAAGCCCTTCAGCATCCCGAACCCGCCGCCGAGCACCCGGTCGAACGGGCCGAGCACGGGCGACCGGCGCGTCCGCCCGCCGAGCGAGCGCGCCAGGACCTTCACGATCACGAAGCTCGGAAGGAACAGGATCGCGAACGCGAGCACCGCCGCGGCCGCCGAACTGGTGTCGAAGCTGCGTTCGATCCCGCCCCACAATTGGGTGTGAAACAGCTTCAGCATCGCGATCGCGACCACCCAGGCGGCAAGCGAGATCACCTCGTGCACGAAGCCGCGCACGAAGCCGACTGCTGCTCCGCCGATCAGCAGCAGGAAGACGAAGACGTCGAGCGCGGTCATATGGGCGGCGCTAGCTTAGGGGACAAAGCCACGCCAGCCCCAAGCTCCTCCCTGCGAGCGCAGCTTGTGGGGAGGAGCGAAAAGGGCAGCTTGCGAGCCACCAGCGCATCGGCCATTCACGAGGCCATGACGGGGGACGCGGACCTTCTCTTCATCATTGGCAGCGGCGACGATGCGGACCGCATCACTCAGGCTGGTTCGAAAATCGTCGTGACCGGCTCAAGCGACCTCACCAAGCTGCTCGTTCCGCCCGAGCCGCACCACCGCCTGCACGTTACGCGCAATTACTTCCGCCAGGGCCGGCAGGCCGACCTCACCGGCTACAAGGTGCTGCTGAACCTCATCACCGAGCCCGAGGCGAACGCCAGGTCACTCGAAAATTTGAAGAAATTGTTGCGGGGGATGCCGGGCCGGGTGATCAACCGGCCCGAGGCGGTGCTTCGCTCGACCCGCGACCAGGTCGCCCAAATCCTCTCCGGAGTTCCAGGCCTGATCGTCCCGAAGGCCGTGCGGCTCAACGGCAGCAAGCCCGCGGTCGGCCGGTCGGCGATCGAAAAGGCCGGGCTCGCGCCGCCCGTCATCCTTCGCCAGGTCGGCACTCACAGCGGCAAGATCGTCGGCCGCTTCGATCGCGTCGACGAGGCCATGTCGGCGCTGACTCCTGGCGATCATGTCGCAACCCAGTTCGTCGATTTCGCCAGCTCCGACGGTCTCTACCGAAAGTATCGCACCTTCTTCATCGGAGAGCGCATTGTGCTCCGCCACATGCTCGTTTCCGATCACTGGAACGTCCATGCCAAGGACCGCTCGCGCTTCATGGCCGAGCATCCGGACACGGTTTCGGAGGAGCGCGCGCTAATGGAGAGCGGCGATCCCTTCGCGGATGTGCGGCGAGTGCTCGAAGCGGTTCGCGAGCGAATGCCGCTCGACTTCTTCGGCATGGACTATGGCGTGACCCAGGCCGGCGACGTCGTGTTGTTCGAAGCCAATGCGACGATGAGCTTCTTTCCATTCTCGCCCGACCCGCAATTCGAATATCTCAAGCGCTGCTTTGCCCCGGCGCAGGCAGCCTTCCGCGAGTTGCTCGGCCTTCCGCCCCAAGTCTCGCGGATGGCGCAGGTCCAGCTGACCGCCTGATGTTCGACAGCTACGCCGAGATCTTCGCTGAGCGCGGCGCGGCTTATCACCGGGCGATGGCCGAGTGCCCGAACGCGCGCGACGCCGAATTCCTGGCGGTGCTCGAGCCGCTCGCCGGGCGCGGGGGTTTGCTGTGCGACATGCCCTCGGGCGGCGGCTATCTCGCGGCGCATTTGCCCGGGGGAATGGGCTATGTCGGGGTCGATCCTTCCGACGATTTCGTCCGGGCCTGTCCGGCCGGGGTCGAATGTATCCAGGCGTCAATAACCAGTGTCCCGCTGGGCGACGGGTCGGTTGATTGCGTTGTCAGCCTCGCCGCCCTGCACCACGAGCCGGATTTGCCCGCGGTGTTTGGCGAGATGCGGCGGCTGCTCAAGGCCGGGGGACGCGCGGTGATCGCCGACGGCGCGGCAGGTACGAAGGTGGCGGGCTTCCTCAATGGTTTCGTGAACGAGCATAACCCGATGGGCCATGTCGGCGTCTTCTTCGATGAGCTGACGGCCGGGCTGATCGAAGATGCAGGGTTCACCATCACCGACGACGCACTCGTCGAAATGCCTTGGCAATTCGATAGCATGCAGGAGGCTGGCGCCTTCTGCCGCCAGCTTTTCTGGATGCCGCAACTCACTACCGACGAAGTCGCCGCCGCGATGGACCGCGAGATCGGTTTCGACCTGATCGACAGCCGCCCGCACCTGCGCTGGGCGCTGCGGCGGATCGTGTGCGATGCGGTTTAGGCGTTAGACCGCGTCTGAATTCCCAAAGAGGTCGCGATGCTCCGCAGTGGCGAATGGAGCGTCCAATTTTGGTGAGCCGCCAACGAGGCGATAGGGAAAAAACACCGTAACCGCGTAACCGCGGCGATGCTCAAGCTCGGCGGCGATCGCATCCATTGCTTCGTCCAGCCCCGGCGGAGTCACTCGCACGTCGTAGACTATAGCTGTTGCCAGATACTCCCCCGCCCTGGCACTCTTTCGGAAGGCATCGGCAAGCAAGTCGATTAGGTCTTGCGATGGCGGCCGTTCTCGACCGTCATGCCCGCCCACGAGACTGATCTCCCTGTCCGTTTTCATCACTGCTCCAAACGGGAAGAATTCGCCATGTTTTGCGAGCATCTCTTCGGCGAACGGCATGACTGCTCCTAAAAGCGCGTCAGCGTCGTCCTTCCCGTTTGACATCAATGTCCCCCGTAGTTTGGGCGCGCATCTTTCCACGTCGGTCGCGATTCTGGCTTTCAATTATGAAAGGCGCTCTTGGGCCGGCTGTGTGAATAACGGCGGAACTGCGCGTGCAATCGATGGAGATCATCGCCCCAAGATCTGATCAACCAGCCCGCGCAGGTTGTCGAATTCGGCGAGGCGGAGGCCGTCACCGCCCTTCACCCCCTTCGGCACCCAGCCGGTTTCGAACCCAAGCTTGGCCGATTCCTTCAAGCGAAGCCCGGCGTGCGCGACCGGGCGGATTTCACCGGACAGAGCGATCTCGCCGAGCACGACCGCTTCGGACGGTACCGGACGCTCGGACAGCGCCGACACCAAAGCCGCCGCGACCGCGAGGTCCGCCGCGGGGTCGCTCAGCCGATAGCCGCCGGCGACGTTCAGATAGACTTCCGCCGTCGCGAAGCTGAGGCCGCAGCGCGCCTCGAGCACCGCCAGGATCATCGCGAGGCGCCCGCTGTCCCATCCGACTGCCGCGCGGCGCGGGGTCGCCCCGGTCGCCAGCCGCACCACCAAAGCCTGGATTTCGACCAGCACCGGACGCGAACCCTCGATCGCCGGGAAAACGCTGGTTCCGCTGACCGGCTCGCCGCGGTGGGTCAGGAACAAAGCCGAAGGGTTCGGGACCTCGGTCAGCCCCTGCCCTTCCATCGCGAACACGCCGATCTCGTCGGTGCCGCCGAAGCGGTTCTTCATCGCTCGGAGGATGCGGTACTGATGGCTTCGCTCACCTTCGAAGCTCAGCACCGTGTCGACCATATGTTCGAGCACGCGCGGGCCGGCGATGGTCCCGTCCTTGGTGACGTGGCCGACGAGCACGACCGCAGTGCCGCGCTCCTTGGCGAAACGCACCACCTCCTGCGCGCTCGCGCGGACCTGGCTGACGGTGCCCGGAGCGCCCTCCATCAGGTCCGAATGCATCGTCTGGATGGAATCGACGACGAGCAGCGCAGGCGGATCCTCCGCGACCGTCGTCAATATGTCCCTGACGGAGGTCGCCGCGGCCAATTGCACCGGCGCTCCGCCGAGGCCCAGCCGCACCGCGCGGAGGCGCACCTGCTCGGCCGATTCCTCGCCGGAGACGTAGACGGTCCTGTGACCTTCACCCGCCAGCCGCGCCGCGACTTGGAGCAGCAGCGTCGACTTGCCGATGCCCGGATCGCCGCCCACCAGCATCGCCGATCCCGCGACGATTCCGCCGCCGATCGCCCGGTCGAATTCGGCGATTCCCGTCGGCAAGCGCTGGGGAAGCGCGGCCGGCGTGTCGAGGCTAACGAGCGGAATCGCCCGCCCGCCGCCCTGCAGATTGTGCTTGGCGGCGAAGATGCTCGACACCTCCGCCGTCTCCTGCGCGAGCGTGTTCCATTCGGCACAGTCGGGGCACTGCCCCTGCCAGCGGTGCGAAACCGACCCGCAGGCCTGGCAGACGTAGCGAAGCTTGGCTTTGGCCATGATGAGAACAATACACGAACATCGCAGCTGTTAAAGCTGCAATTTTTCACGCAGAGACGCGGAGAACGCAGAGACGCTAGAGTCCTGCACGACCTCTCTGCGTCTCTGCGCCTCTGCGCGAACCAATATTAGAAAACGGCCTCCGCCTTGCCGCCCATCATCTGCTGCCGCACCAGCGGAATCGGCGGTCCGCCATAGCTCAGGAACTGGTCGTGGAACGCCTTCCACGCCTTCTCCCCGCCGCGGCTGGCCGACCAATCGTCGCGCAGCTTGCGGATCATGAGCTTGCCCATCGTGTAGTTGAGATAGGCCGGGTCATAGGTCCCGCGCGCCGCCTGCTGCTTCGCATTGCCCGGGTCCTGGTAGCATTGGTTGCGGAACAGGTCGTAGCTCTGCTGCTGGGTCATCGATCCGGTATGCATCCCGATCGCGGAGAGGAAGCGGCAGTCACGCAGCAGTGCGTTCGACAGCTGGCCGATCAGCGTTTCGTCGGTCCCGCCCCCGACGCCTTTCGCACGCATCATTTCCTCGGTGTAGTGCGCCCAGCCTTCGGCGAACGCGTATCCGACGAACACCCGCCCGAACATGTCTTTCGACCGGTTGGCGTGAAGGAAGTTGAGGAAGTGGCCGGGCCACACCTCGTGGACGGAGGTGAACAACAGGTCCGCCTCGCCGGGAACGAATGCGTCCTGCTCCGCCTTCGGCCAGCGCGGGTCGGGCGGTGAGATGTAATAGACCGACGGAAGCCCCTTCTCGTACGGGCCCGGGATGTTGATGTAGGCCGCGTTCTGCCGGTTGTAGGGCGGCGATTCCTCGACCTTCGCTTCCTCCGGGCCGGGGATCGTCACGATGTCGTGGTCGATGATGAACTGTTTGAGGCCCGCAAGCTGCGCCCGCGCTCCCGCGACCGCGCCGCCTTTCGGCTTATTGGCCGCCATCTTGTCCATGCACGCCTGCATCGTCGCGCCCGGATCGTAGCGCGAGCAAGCCTCGCCCAGCAGCTTTTGGTTGGACGCGAGGTCGGCGCGTCCGATCTTCTCCAGCTCCTCGACCGGAGTCGTCACCATCTCGGTGTCGGCGAGCATGCGCTGGAACTTCTCCTTGCCGAGCGCGAAGTTGGGCTTGGACGCTGCGCGCTGGCTTTCGACCCACGCAGCCGTGTCCTGCATCGCTTTCACGGCATTGTCTGTCGCGGCCTTGAGCGCCTTCTGGTCCTCGGCCGTTCCGACGCCCTTCCACGCCGCCATGCCATCGCCCGGATAGTAAGTGACGAAGCCGCCGAACGCGTTCTTGCCATATTCGACGAAGCTGGTGGCCATCGGCGTCTGGATGTTGGCGCGCATCTGCTCGACGGCGCGCGGCACGTTCTGCAGGAATTTGATGTACGCCTTCAGCTTCTGTTCTTTCGGTGCGTACGGCACGGTGATGTAGACCGACGGGTCGACGAAGCCGAGATAGGCCGCCGGATTGTGGTGCAGCTGGTCCGCGCCTGTCGGGTCGATCCAGAACAATTGTCCCTTTGCGACCGCGACGAGATAGTCGCGTTGGTAGCGCTGTTCGGGAGTGAGCTTGTCGTCGGTATAGGCCTGGGCATCCGCGATCGCCTGCTTCAGCCGCTGCACCTCGGCGTCGATCCCGGCCTGCGACAGATCGGCGATCTGCCCGTCATATTCGTGGCGGCCCTGCGACACAGCGAAACCTGGGTTGGCTTTGAAGCTCGCCTCGATGAAGCCGCTGACGAAGCCCGGCCAGTCCTTGGCCTCCGCGGCCACCACCGCATTATTGCCCGGCGCGTTCGAAACCTTGCAGCCCGTAACAACCAACGCGGCCGCCATGGCCGACGCGACTAGAAGTGCACGCATTCCTCTCTCCTCTCGGGGGGCGGGCCGTAATTGCGAGGTAGGATGACGGCAAGGTCCGCTCGGCGAACCGACGAGCGGCGGTGGACCAACAGGCGGTTGCCGCCCCTGCCTCGGCCAGCTAGGCGGCCCAACGTGAGCTTCCTCCCCGAACCGCTCCGGATCCGCGATTTTCGAGTCTACTGGTTGGCGCGCCTGGCCTCGACCATCGGGCAGATCAGCATGGTCGTCGTCATCGGCTGGCAAGTCTACGACATCGCCCGCCAGACCATGGGGCTCAAGGAAGCATCCTTTCAGCTGGGCCTCGTCGGCGTGGTTCAATTCGTGCCTCTGTTCGCTTTGACCCTGGTGACCGGGTGGGCTGCCGACCGGATTGACCGGCGCTACATCGCCCGTGCGGTGCTCGCGCTCGAAGTCGTCTGCGCGGCCATTCTCGCCTGGCTGGCGTGGACGCACACGACAACCCTGCCCGCATTGTTCGGAGTCGCGGCGCTGCTGGGGGTCGCCCGAGCTTTCGCCATGCCGGCGCTCCAGGCGCTCGCGCCGAACCTGGTCCCGCGCGAGATACTGCCGCGGGCGATCGCCCTGTCCTCGATCGCCTGGCAGGTCGGAGCGATCTTCGGGCCCGCCGTGGGCGGTTATCTGTACGCCCTCGCGCCGCACATGCCGTACACCGTCGCGGCCGTCTTGTTCACGATCTCGCTGCTGTGCGTTTTCCTGATCGGCCCGAAGCCGCAGACCGGGGTCGATCGAAACCGCCATCCGTGGCGGCAGATGGTCGACGGACTGCATTACGTGCGCCGCAACCGGATCGTCCTCGGCGCGATCTCGCTCGACCTTTTCGCCGTGCTCCTCGGCGGCGCGACCGCGATGCTTCCGGTCTATGCGCGCGACATATTTCATGCCGGGCCAGAGGGTCTCGGCCATTTGCGGGCGGCGCCGGCGGTCGGTGCAACCCTGGCCGCGGCCTGGTTCTCGTTCAGACCCCTGAAGCATGACGTCGGGGTCAAGATGTTCATCGCCGTCGGAGTGTTTGGAGCGTCGACCATTGTCTTCGGTCTGTCGCGATTCATGCCATTGTCGCTTGTCTGCCTCGCCGTGCTCGGAGCAGCGGATATGTTCTCCGTCTACGTGCGCCAGTCCCTGATCCAGCTCTCGACCCCCGACGATATGCGGGGCCGCGTCGGCTCGGTCTCCTCGCTGTTCATCTCTGCGTCGAACGAGCTGGGCGAAGCGGAAAGCGGTTTCCTGGCGGCGCTGATCGGTCCCGTCGCATCGGTCGTCGCTGGTGGAATAGGAGCGATCGCGGTCACCTTGCTCTGGTCCAAATGGTTCCCCGAACTCCGACGCGCCCGCAATTTCGACTTACCCACCCCCTCTTCCCAGCCTCAGGAGGCCGCTTGATGAAAACCGCCAACATTCTCGAGACCATCGGCGACACACCGCATGTCCGCATCAATCGAATGTTCGGTGACCGTGCCGAAGTCTGGATCAAGCAGGAGCGCGCCAATCCGGGCGGGTCGATCAAGGACCGCATTGCCTTGTCTATGGTCGAAGACGCCGAGCGGACCGGCAAGCTGAAGCCGGGCGGAGTGATTGTCGAACCCACCTCGGGGAACACCGGCATCGGCCTCGCGATTGTCGCCGCCGTAAAGGGTTACCGGCTGATCCTGGTCATGCCCGACAGCATGAGCATCGAGCGTCGGCGGCTGATGCTGGCCTACGGCGCGGAGTTCGAGCTGACCCCGCGCGAGAAAGGGATGAAAGGTTCGATCGCACGCGCGCAGGAGATCATCGATTCCACCCCTGGGTCCTGGATGCCGCAGCAGTTTGAGAACCCGGCAAACCTCGAGGTGCATCGCCGAACGACGGCCCAGGAGATTCTGCGCGACTTCGCCGACGGTCCACCCGATGCGCTGATCACTGGCGTGGGCACCGGCGGCCACATCACGGCGTGCGCCGAGGTACTCAAGAAGGAATGGCCGAACCTCAAGGTGTTCGCGGTCGAGCCGACGCTGTCGCCGGTGCTTTCGGGGGGCGAGCCTGGTCCTCACCCGATCCAGGGAATCGGCGCCGGTTTCATCCCCGCGATCATGAACCCGGCGGTACTCGACGGGGTGATCCAGGTGACACCGGAAGATGCCAAGGAAATGGCGCGCCGCGCGGCCCGGGAGGAGGGCATGCTGGTCGGCATATCGTCGGGCGCGACGCTCGCCGCGATTGCTCAGAAGCTGCCCGAGCTCGGCGACCAGCCGCGAGTGCTCGGTTTCAATTACGACACGGGTGAGCGATACCTGTCGGTGCCGGATTTCCTGCCAGAGTAAGCGTTTCGATGGAGGCGATTGTTCGGGCATTCGAAGGTAGATCGATGCGGATTGCGACGATCCTCGCGGCGCTGCCGATGCTCATCGTCGGCGCGAACGCGGCCGCGCAATCGCAACTGATCGAGCAATCCGGGCCGTTCCGGCACGTCGGGAGCAACACGACTTTTCCCGAGCAATTCGGCGATTTCGCGAGGGCACGGATAGTCAGTTACGACGACCCGGCGGGCGAAGATATCAGTGCCGGATACGGTCTGGCCGTTCCCGGCGCGCGGATCGCCTTTACCCAATATATCTATCCCGCCCCCGCGCCGACCGCCGGGCTTACGCGCGAGCGGCTTTGCCGCGAAGAATTCGACGGCTCCACGGCCGAAATCGACAAGCACGACAATTCGCACCGGCTGGGCGAGCCATCCGCGCCTGCTGTAGCCGGCGTTCCTTCAGGACTCAGCCACCGGGCAAATTATACGTTCAGCCTGGATCTCAACGGCA
>Ga0207712_10000312_pt1 | contig 44492 bp, 69 predicted proteins | sample KBSS44metaG_FD_184402 | JGI IMG/M metagenome (GOLD analysis project Ga0207712, IMG submission 184402) | Switchgrass rhizosphere microbial communities from Kellogg Biological Station, Michigan, USA - KBS S4-4 metaG (SPAdes) (version 2) | ecosystem: Host-associated > Plants > Roots > Rhizosphere...
GCGATCTGGTTGCGCGCCGCAGCAGCAATACAACCTGCCGGCGCCCAACCAGATCGCCGCCCAGTCGTGGAAAAACATGGCCCCGAGCCAGCAGCAGATGCTGCTTGGCCAGTACGAGGCGCAGGGCTGGAACAAGGACGACGTGAGCGCGCTGCTCGCGCAGGCGCTGCCCAGGTACGGCTCGAACGCGCCGAGCGCCGGGACGTGGCGCCTGAAGTAGCGTGACCGTCCCGCTGCCGGACATCAACGAGGACGACTGGCGCTCGTATCAGACCGACCAGGCGACCCAGGACATCGAGCGCCAGATCAATTTGCTCGGCGCGCAGCAGCAGATCGAGAGTCAGATCGCTGACCTGGGCCGCATCGGCGGCTGGGCCACGGCACCCGTGCCCGAGGGTCCGGTGCCACCGCCTCCAGTGGCACCCGAACCCGTGGCCGAACCGGCACCGCCGGTCGTGACACCACCTTCGCAGCCCGCGTACCAACCTGCGCCGGCGGTAGCATCCAGTCCGCCGGCGGCGGCCGCGCCACCTCCTCCATCACCACCTGTTGCGAGCGTGCCGCCGTCGGTCCTGCCGAGCAGCCCACCCCCGCCCGGCCTGCGCGTCATCGGTAGCGGCGGCACGGGCGTGACCGACCTAACCGGCCAGGTGCTCGGCGCACCCGGCGTGACCGCCCTGCGCGGCTCGGAGCCACCGCCCCCACCGCCGCCGCCGGCTCCGACGGTCGGTGAGGGACTGGGCCGCGTGGGGGTTGCCCAGGCTGCGGCGGCGGCGCCCAGTGGCGTGCCCGGTGGGCCACTCCAGGACTACGCGCGCGCGGCCGCGAGCAAGGCCGGCGTCGACCCGGAGATCTTCGTTCGCCAGATCCAGCAAGAGAGCGGCTTCAATCCGACCGCCAAGAGCCCCGCTGGCGCGCAGGGCATCGCCCAGATCGTGCCCCAGTACCACCCGGGCGTCGACGTGAGCGACCCGTACGCCAGTCTGGACTACGCCGCGCGGCTGATGGCCAACCACCTGCGCACGTACGACGGCGACTACAGCAAGGCGCTCGCCGCGTACAACGCTGGGCCCGGCGCGGTGGCGCGTTACGGCGGCGTGCCGCCCTTTGAAGAAACGCAGCGCTACGTCGGCAACATCCTGGGTGGCGGGCGGACCGCACCCACGCCGACCGAGGGCCTGGCGCGCGCCGGTGCGGCGCAGGCGAGTGCCAATCGCGTTGACCAGAGTGGGCACACCTTCCCGCTGGTCGGCTTCAAGGTCGGCAGCAACGGCAACAACGATCCGCACGCGACCTACCACCTGGACGGCGGCTCGGACCTGATGGCGCCGCGCGGCACGCCGGTCGTGGCCGCTAGCGGCGGCACGGTCGTCCAGGTCATGCGCGAAGACCCCAAGCGCCCGGGCAGCACCGTCGGCGGCAATGCCGTGCAGGTGCGCGGCGACGACGGGCTCGACTACTACTACGCCCACCTGGACGGCGCGCCGCAGGTCGGCGAGGGCCAGCGTATCGGCGCCGGCGAGTTGCTCGGCGCGGTCGGCAACACCGGCAACGCTTGGAAGGGTGGTCAGGGTGAGACGCACCTGCACATCGGCATCGGCCACGGCATCTCGACCGGCACCGGCGCCGAGGGCGGACTCGGCCAACGCTTCGACGCCAAGGGCTTCCTGAGCGGGCTGCTGGCGACCTCGGCCGACGCGCCGGCCAACCAGCCGCAGGTCAGCCCGCACGACACACCGCCGTCGACCGTGCTCGACCAGACACGCGACGCGCTCGTCCAGCCGGCGCAACCCGCGCCGTCCGGCCTGCAAGTGATCGGCTCTGCCCCCGAGGTGGCCGGTGTTACAGAAGAGGTCGCGCACGCGCCCGCGCGCGTAGCCGAGCCGCTCACCCACCAGGCAGCCAGCGTCGAGCCAGCCTCGCCGGTCGACCGCTTGAAGTCGGCGTTCGGCGACTTCATCGATTCACTCAGCGGCACCAACCCGGCCGCCGCCGGAACGGGCGCCGTGCCCGCGCCAGGCATGGGCTACGACCCGAGTGCACTCGGCGCGCGCACCGCCCCACCCGAGGCGGGTATTCCACTCCGCCAGGACGCGCGCGACACCCAGCCGCAGCCGACCATCCTCGATCAGATCGGCGACGTCGGCGCGCAGATCGCGCCCAACCTCGGTTTCGACGAGGCCGAACTCGCCCGCCGCCGCGCGGCGCTGACACGCGCACCGGGAATGCTTACGCCCGGCAACATTGATCTGGGCAATCGTCCGACCGTGCGCAATGCCGACGGTTCGATCAGCACGGTTCGCTCGATTTCGATCGAGGACGACAGCGGCAACGAGGTCTTGATCCCAACCGTCAGCGACGATGGGCGGATCATGTCCAACCAGGAGGCGATCGACCAGTACCGCACGACTGGGCAGCACCTGGGCGTGTTCGCGTCGCCCGAGGCCGCAACAGATTACGCCTTGCGCTTGCATGATCAACAAGCGCGGCAATTCAAGCCACTCGCCCCAGAAGAGATCGGCCCCGGCGAGGCGCTCGGCACCCTTGGTGGTGCGCTCACCGGTCAACCCTTTGGCCAGGTCCAGAGCACGGCCGACAAGCAGGCGGCGGCCGAGCAGTTGAGCGGTGAGTTCAAGGAAGCCAGCCCGACCACCACCTGGGGCCCGGACGTGACCTTGCCCGGCCAGGCGGAACCGACCCACGTCGGCGGCGCGTTGGTCCAGGGCCTGGCCGACATGGTCATCCAGAATCCGCTGCTGTTTGTGCCGGGCGCACCGATGGGTAGCGCGCTGAATGAGTTGGGCAGCGGCGTGGTCAGCGCCTTTGCGCCGCGCCTCGGCCCACTCGCCACGCGGCTGACGGCCAGCGCGATCAACGGCGGCGTGCAGAACGCGATCTTCGAGGCTGGCCGCTCCGAGGCGACGCCCGAGTCGATCGGCGCGCAGTTCCTGCTCGGTGCCGGCCTCGGCCCAGTGCTCGATAGCGTGCCGGCGCTCGGCGGCCAGGTCGGCGGCGAGATCCTGCGCCGCCTGCCGGAACTGGAGCCGGTCCTGCGCGCCCGCCAGCGCGCCGAGTTCAGTCTGGACCCCGAGGGCGCGCGGGCTGCAGAGGCCGCCCGTGCCGCTGGCGAGCCAGTGACCAGCGCCGAAGTGATCGGCGAGGCTCGTGCGCGCGCCGGCACCACGGTCACCGGCGAAACCGAGGCGGGTCGCGTCTCGGCCAGGTTCGGCGAACCGGCGACCGAACCGCGCGCGACACCACCGCCGTATGGCGAACTGCCGCCCGATGTGCCGTATCGCGCTGTCGAGGATCCCAACCCGACCAATCAGCGCACCGGCGAGATGTTTGCGGCCCAGCCACCCAAGCCCGACGAGGGCAACATCATCCAGCGCAACGTGCGCCGCTGGACCAACCGCTACGAGGCGGCCGACCGCTTCCAGCAGGACACGCTGCGCGACGCGAGCGTCGGCGTCGGCAATCGCATGGCCGAGCAGACGCCGGTCCAGTACGACACGCTCGCCCACATCCGCCAGCGCGCCGGCGACGGCGCGGCCGAGTGGCGCCTGAAGGAGGGCCTGCAGCCCGCGCTGCGGCACGCCGGCCAGGACAACCTGGAAGCGCTCAACGTGCTGCTGATGCACGAAAACGTGATCGACACGGCCGAGCACATCGGCGCCAAGGTCGAGGCCGAGCACCTGCAAAGCGACCTCGGCCCGATCAAGGGTGAGTCCCGCGTGCGCGCGGCCCAGAGCCGCGTCCAGATGCGCGAGCGGCAACTCGACTTCGCCGCAGCCGACGGCGACGAGGCCCGCATCAAGGCTGCCCAGACCAACCTCAAGCGCGCCCAGACGACGCACACGAAGGCCCAGGCGTTCTACGCCAAGGAGAAGGCAGCGGCCGAGAACCTGCGCTCGACCGAGGCCACGCTCAAGGGCGAGGCGGCGGCGCGCGGGCGGATGTTTTCGGGCGGCATGGTCGCCAGTGACGCCGAGCAGGGCATCGAGGCGCTGCGCATGCGCCTGGGCGACAAGCGCTTCGAGCAGGTCCAGCAGGCCGCCGACATGGTCCACGACTACATCGGCAGCCTGCGCGAGATGATGGTCGAGGGCGGCCTGGTGGCCAAGGAAGAGGCCGACCGCTGGGCGCGCGACATGCCCAACTGGGTGCCCACGCGCATCCTCGACTACATGGACGAGGCCGGCACGACGGGCCAACTCAAGAGCGGGACCAAGATCGGGCTGGCCGATAACGGCGTGCGCGAGTACAGCATCGAGGGCACCGAGAAGTTCCGCGAAAACCCGCTCGGCGCGATCCAGTCACTGACCCACCAGGTCGAGTCGAAGGTCCGCCAGAACCGCGCGGCCAACTCGTTCGTCGATACCGACCTGCTGTTGCCGGAAGCCGAGCGCCAACTCATCCCGACCGACCGCCCGCTCAAGGCCAACGAGCCGGTCATCCAGCGCATCAAGGACGGCACCGTCGAGCGCTACGTCGCGCCGCCCGCGCTGGCCGCCGCGATCAACTCGCCGGCCATCCATCAGGCGCCTGGCTTCGCGCGCTGGTGGACCAACGCCGTGCGCTACGTGAACACCGTCGGCTCGCCGGTCTTTGCCATCATCCGCAATCCGATCATCGACCTGCCGACGGCGGTCATCCGCAACACCCTGCGCGACGACCGCAACGTGCTCGCGTTGCCGCGCATCATGACGCGCATGATGCAGGGCTATGCCGAGGCGTTCACCAGTGGCCCGGCGCGGCGCGAGTACGTCATGCAAACTGGCGGCGGCGGGGGCACGTTTGCCAGCACGACCGTCGCCGAGCGGCAGGTCAAGACCGAGGATCTGGCCCGCCTGGGCGCGCACGAGATTCGCTCGATAGACGACTTGCGCGGCGTGATCGAGAACATGACCAGCGACGCCCAGGCGCTGGTGCGCGACGTCGCCCAGGTCAGGAACCCGAGGCAGGCGGCCGACCTGCTCGGGCGCAACCTGGAGCGCCCGCTGCGGACCATCCCGAACATCGCTCAGCGCTTCGAGGAGGGGCCGCGCATCGGCTCGATGCTGCTGGCCAAGGAGCGTGGCGCGACCGGCCCGCGCGCGGCCCTGGCCGGTCAGACGGCGACCATCAACTTCGACGAGGGCGGCACGCTGGCCAAGACGATCAATAGCTACGTGCCGTTCTTCAACGTCGGCGTGCAGGGCGCGGCCAGTTTGCAGCGCATGTACCGCGAGAACCCGAGGATGTTTGTGCCGACGATGATGATGCTCGTCGGCGGCCCGACAATGATGACCGAGGCGTGGAACCGCAGCGACCAGCAGCGCAGCGACGACTACGACGACGTGCCCGAGTACCTCAAGAAGCAGGGCCCGGTGCTGATGCTGCCCGGCGAGCAGCCGCTCGACGAGGACGGCAATCGCCACCCGCAGTTCCTGTGGCTGAACATGCAGGCGGCTGCTCCGTTCGCCATCATCGGGCGCCAAATAGCCAACGACGTGATGACCGCCGGCGGCAGCAAGACCGCCAAGCCCGAGGACTGGGCCGACCTGACCCAGTCGATGTTCTGGTCGCTCGCGCCGATTCGCGCGACCGACGTGAGCGATATCCCATCCGCGCTCACGCCGCAGATGATCCCTGGCTTGGGCACGGCCAGCCAACTGGTCATCAACAAGGACGTCTTCCGCAACCGCGACATCGTCACCGAGCGCAACGACGAGCAGTCGGCCCAGTGGGCGCGCGAGATCGCCCAGGCGATGACCTCGGTCGGTCGCGCGGTCAATCCGCGCGTCGAGATCCATCCGTCGCAAGTCGACTTCGCCGTGCGCGACTCGTTCGGCTCGCTTGGCACCAGCGTCGGCGGCGCACGCGGCTTCCTGCCCGGCGCCGAGCCGTCCAAGAAGGACACCGGCGTGCTGGCCACGCCGGTCCTGGGTGGCGCGCTCAAGGCCGCTGGCCTGCGCCAGGAGACCGGCGAGATCGGCGCTCAGGCACGCCGCAACCTGCTCACCGACTCGGCCCTGCGCTACCTGCAGGCCGAGGGCGTCGAGTGGACGCCCAGCCCGGTCGGCCGCGAGATCGACAAACTGCCGTTGCTCGATCGCGAGCAGGCGCGCTACCAGCAGTTGACCAATCGCTACGTCGATAACGAGATCCAACTGATGCGCAAGAACAACGAACTGACCCGTCTGGAGCCGCAGGAGAAGCTCGACATCATCCAGGCGCGCGTGCAGGCCGCGCGCGACCAGGCCGCGAGCGAGATCCTGGAGTCGATCCCCGGCCGCGAGCAGGACCGCCGCTACGACCGCGTGCTGCAAAAAGAGCGCGCTGCGGCGGGTCGCTAGGGGCGTCGGCGGTGGCGGTTCTTGTACACGCGCGCCTCGATCGCCAGCGCGATGGCGGTGACCACGATCGGTGCGGCCCACCACCAGATCCAGTTCTTGTCGGTGGCCCAGTTGCTCATGACCAGGAACAACAAGAACCAGGCGATGACCACCGGCGGGCTGGTCAGGCCCATCATGACGGCGCTCAGGAAGCGGTACACGCGCCGACTGTAACACGCGACTCGAAATCGTAACGGGAATGAGCGGGAGAAGAGGCTGATGGCGACCGAGAACCTGAAAACAGACGAAGGTTGGGCCGCGTTTCTCGCGCGGCACAAGGGCCAGGCCACCGACCGCACGCTGGCCAAGGGCCAGTACATGGACTCGGCCGGCGAGGTACGCGACGAGAAGACTAAGCGGCCGATCCCGCCCGACAAGGTGCACTGGCACTACGAACTGGGCGATGGCTCGACGGTCGACATCAACCAGGACGGCGAGATCGGCCCGGGCGGAATCAACGAGCGCGCGCCCTCGGAGGCGACCGGGACCAAGGCACCCTCGACGTCCGACTGGTCGGGCCAGCGCATGCAGTTCGACAAGGACACCGGCGAGTACGTGCTGCACGGCTTCGACCCGGCCGACCAGGTCTTCAAGCGTGTGCCGGGTGCGCCGGTCCAGCCAGCGCCGAACGCCACTCGGCCGCCCTCGGCGAGCACCGCGCTCGACCGCCTCGACGCGCGCGGGCAAGTCATCCCAGCCGGCGACCTGACCACACCGGTGGCCAAGATCCGCGATCCGGGCACGGGCACGGTGACCGACATGCCCGACCCGAAGAGTGCGCCGGAGGGCAAGTACGAAAAGGTTGGCAACAACCTGTACTTCCTCAAGCCGGGTGAGCAGCCCCAGGTGGTCCTGACCAACGTCGACCCGCTCAAGACGAGCACCTTCCAGGGCCCGAACGGCTCGCAGTGGGAATACGACCCATCCAAGCCGCCTGGCCAGCGCGCGACCGAGATCGTCAAGGGCGAAAAGAAGCCGGACGTGGCGGCGGCCGGCCAGATTGCCTGGCGGCCGATCCCGGGCACCACCGACGAGCAGGGCTACCGCATCGTCGACGGCAAGATGGAAGACGTCGCGGGGGCGATCAAGCCGCGCTCGACGACCATGATCGGCGACGCCAACTCGAAGACGTGGACCTTCCTCGACGCGCAGGGCAACGTGGTCAAGAGCCAGAAGAATCCGGACTACACGCCCAAGGTCACCCCCGTCACCACGACGACCGACCAGCCGAACATCGTCGCCCGTGACGAGACCGGCAAACTGATCGTCTCCGAGAGCCCGAACTACCAGCCGACCACGGCCGCCCAGGTTGCCGAGCGGGTCGCCCAGTGGCAGCAGCAGATGCGCGCCAAGAGTGCCGAGTTGCAGGCCAAGGTCGGCCCGAGCTACTCGCCCGAGCAGTACGCGTCCGACTTCAAGGCCTGGTACGACCAGACCATCGAGCCGCAGAAGGCGTACCTGAACGCGGCCCAGCAGCAGATCGACATCGAGCGCCAGCAGAAGGCCGAGGAGACCCGTCGCGCCTCGATGGCGACCGCCCAGGCGGCCGGCACCCAGGCGATCAACGCGTACACCGCCAGCGGCCTGAGCCGCGTCGGCCCGCGCGCCGGCGAGGTAGCCAGCCAGGTCATGCAGGGCAAACCGCTCGACCAGGTCAACCTGCAGGGCGCGGCGTTTTTCTCGGGCGGCTCGGACTACCTGCGCAACATGGCCGAGCAGGCGACCATGAACGCGCTCAAGAACATCTCGCCGACCGCCGCCGCAGCCACCGGCGCACCCCCGCCGGCGTACGGCAGCGTCGACGTCAACCAGGCGCTCGGCCAGCAGAACTACGCCTATCCGGGCGCCACCCCGCCACCGCCCGCAGCACCGCCGCCGGTGCCGGCCCTGGCCGCCGGGCCGCCGGCCGGGCCTGGTCCGCTCGCACCGCCCGGCGTGGCCGGCACCAACCTCGATCCGAACCTGCAGGGGCGAGTGCCACCGGGCTATCCCGGCATTACCTGGCCGGTGCCGCAGTCGTGGCAGCAGCCGGCGCCGAACTTCGGTGCGCCGCGTCTGCCGAACTACGTCTATGGCGGCTGATTGACACGCCTATAAAGGAGGGGCACTATGGCCTCGGAACAACCAGAGACCCTTTCGCAGGGCGCCCAGCCGCCCGATGCAGGCTCGCCCGCCGAGCCTTCTACCCAGACTGACGAGACTCCTTCCAAGAGCCCGACGTGGTGGCAGCGGATCACCCGCCACACCTCGTTTGGACGGGACGAGCCACCAGTCGACGAGGAGGCCCAGGCCGCCGAGCAGACGTCGCAGCCGCTCGCGCTGACCCAGGAAGAGTTAGAGCGCAAAGTCCAGGCCGAGACCGATCGCCGCGAAGCCAAGCGGCAGGCCGAGGCGCGAGCAGCCGAGCGGCGCCGCTTACGGGACGAAGACCCGTGGGCGTTCGCCGAGCAGGAGCGCAAGGCCGAGCAGCAAGCCGAAGGCGGTCAGCAACTGGAGACCTTCGTCGCCAGTATCGGCGTCGCGCACGACCGCATCACGATCGACCCGCTCATGGATGCCGTGAGCCAGGACGAGCGGGAACGCATCTTGAAGCTCGACGGCGCGGGGGTAGGTGTGGACGGGCGCCGTCTGATTGTGGGCGAGGCACTCAAGGCGCTCGAAAAGAAGTGGAAAGCCGAGGGCGCCAAGGACGCCGAGGCCCGACTTCGTCGCAACCAGTCCTTCCGCAAGCAGGTGCTGGCCGAAAGCCGTGACGGAACCGTCGAGCCCGAACTCCTACCCGGCGCAAGCGGCGGCAGCACCGACCAGACCGTCTCGACCCTCCTGCGCGACTACTACCACCTGCCGGGACCACGCGAACACAACACCCTGGGCTGACCGCACGCTGAGCTAATCGCGGGGTTGGCCCGTTCTGAAGAGGGCCACTCTCACGCCGTACAACAGCATCGCCAACCGGGCTACCCCAGGCGGGGGGCCGCTGATTCCCGAGGACGTTCAGCGCGAGATCGTCCAGTCGACCGTCGAGAAGAGTGCGGCGATGCGTCTGATGCCGCACGTCAGGATGAAGCGCGCCCAGCAGCGCATCCCGGTCATGAGCCAGTTGCCGATCGCGTACTGGGTCTCGGGTGCCTCGCTCGACGCGCGCGACATCGGCATGAAGCAGACCACGAGCGTCCAGTGGGACAACGTGTACCTGAACGCCGAAGAGATCGCGGTGATCGTGCCGATCAGCAAAAACCTGCTCTCGGACATGGACTACGACTTCTGGAGCCAGGTCAAACCGAAGGTCACCGAGGCCTTTGGGGTGGCCCTGGACGAGGCCATCTTCTTCGGCGTGAACGCGCCGACCACCTTTCCAGCATCCATCGTCTCGGGCGCCAACGCCGCCGGCAACCTGGTCCTGGCCGGCGCATCCACGGTCGATTATCTGGACGACATCAATAACGCGATGGCGACGGTCGAGGCCGATGGCTTCGACGTCACCGGCTTCTGGGCACGTCGTCAGGTGCGGGCCAAATTGCGCGGCCTGCGCGACACGACCAAGGGCCTGCTGTACTACCCGGACCAGGCGCCGTCTGGCTCGGACGATCGCGTCGGCACGCTGTTCGGCGAGCCGATCATCTTCAACAACGCCGGCCTGAGTGGTTTTGCGACGGGCGCGGCCAACTACTCGATGATCGGCGGCCAGTGGGACCAGTCGATGCTCGCCATCCGCGAAGACATCGACATGGAGATGTTTGATACGGGCGTGATCACCGATAACGGTGCCCCGCCGGTGATCATCTTCAACCTGCTCCAGCAGGACATGGTCGCGTTGCGCGTGACGGCCAGGTTTGCCTGGGCGATCCCCAACCCGGTCAACCGCCAACAGCCGACCAAGGCGTCGCGCTATCCGTTCTTCGTCCTGCAGCAGAAGGCCAGCACCGGAGGCGAGGGCTAAATGACTTGGACCCCTGATCCCAATCCGCCGCCCGAACCCGAGCCCGAACCGGACCCTCAGCCCGAGCCGGAGCCCGTTCCGCCCAGGCCGTGAGCCATGCCGCTCAAGAAGGGCTCTAGCAAGAAGACGATCAGCGAAAACATCCGCAATGAGATGCGCGCCGGCCGACCGCAGAAGCAAGCGATCGCGATGGCCATGCGGTCAGCCGGCAAGTCGAGGAGGAAAAAGTAATGGTCAAGATCCGCACCCTCGTGCCGCTGACCCATCCCAAGACGGCCGAGGTCTTTGCGGCCGGTGCCGAGGTCGACGTGGCCGACGACATCGCGGCCGGCTGGAAAGCGGACGGCAAGATTTCGCTGATCGAAGACGAGAAGAAGGCCGAAGAGGCGGCCAAGGAGGGCAACTACGGCGAGCGCATGACGCGCGGCAAGGCTGGCGAGGCCGAGGTTGAGGACAAGTCCAAGAAGGGCAAGGCCTGATGCCGCGCATACGCTTCCTGGCTACGTCGACCGACCCGCGCCCAGACCATCCGGCGACGACGTACGGGCCGGGCCACGAGACGGACTACGTGCAAGCGGACTACGAGTACATCAAGTCGCTGCTGCTGGATGGCAAGGCCGAATTGCTCGACGGTCCACCCGAGGCGTTGTTCGCCGCGCCCGAGCCGACCACGGGGCAGTAAGGCGTGTCGAACATCGTGTTCCTGGCGCCGGCGGTCGACTCGGTGACCGCGACCACCATCCACGGTGCCGGCCACGCCGCGAGCATCACCGACGAGGCGTACGTGCAGCGCCTGATCGCCGACGGCAAGGCCGCCTACCAGGGCGCCAGCATCCGCAACGTGCGCCTGATCACGCGCGCCGCGACGACGGCCCAACTCGGCTTCACGGTCGATCAGCCATGCACGGCGATGGCCGCTAACTACGGCACCACGACCGCGTACGGCAGCACCCAGGCGGCCACGCCCGCGTCCGGCCAGGGCGACGTGGTGGTCAACCTGACCGGGCTGACCACGGCCACGCTCTACCACTACCGCATCACCGTGACCGTCGGCACGTTCGTCACGCTCACCGGCGACTTCACCTTCACCACCGCATGATCACGCTGGCGCAATTGGAACAGGAGGTCGCGCGCAGGACCGGGCCGTTCTTCCAGGCCGCCCAGGACTCGGGCACGCCGACCTCCTCGACCGCGACCAGCGCGCTCATGCCTGGCCTCAAGAGCAACGCGCTGCTGGGCGGACCAGAGAACCTGTGGCTGGTCCGCCGTGGGTTGTTGGCGGACGGGACGCCGACCCCGGCGCCGGTCCAGGTGGTCGATCGCGAGCGGATGGTCCAGACGTTCGACTCGGGCGCCGGGCGGGTGATCGTCGATCGCAACTGGTACAACCCGATGCAGCCGAGCGAACTGGCCGACTTCACCCACCTGCACCCGAGCCAGGAGTTGCGCGTGGCGGTCCTGGCCGGGCTGCGGCGCTGTTTCTTCGAGGACCGTGGCCCGGTCTCGATCAATTCCGGCCTGGGCATCGACCTGACCGCGACGCTGCCCTGGCTGGTCAATCCGGGTCAGGTGCTGCGGCTCCGCTCGGGCTATCAGGGCAGCGGACCGGACCAGCCGTTCGAGGCGATCACCCAGGCCGGGCACGTCATCCTGATCGGCTACGGCGTACCGAGCGGCAGTTACCTGTCGGCCGCCCGGCCGGCCTGGTCGTGGGTCAACAGCGCCGACTCGACGACTGGCCCGACCAAGGACAGTGACACGCTGGCCATCGACCTCGACTACGCCGCGAGCGCCGCGCACATCGAGGCCTGGCACCTGTTTCCGAGCCGCATGTTTGCGGCGGCAGCCGGCAATTTGCAGGCGACCCAGGAGATGGCCGCGCGCGAGTTCACGCGCCAGGCGATGATCTGGGGGCCGGAGATCTCGCGCGGCATCGGCTTCGCGCAGACGTTCCGCCTGCCGTTGGTGGGCTAAGTGCGATGACTGCACCCCTTCCGGACGTCGTCAACTGGAACGATATCGACAGCACGCCCGGTCCGCCCGACTACACCACGGGCCCGCCCGGGCCAACGGGTCCGGCCGGTCCACAGGGGCCCATTGGCCCGCCCGGCACGAACGGTCAGGAAGGCATCCAGGGCGACGACGGACTGACCGGTCCGGGCTGGAAGGTCCAGCAGCGGGCACCGAATCCGGGTGAAGTGACCGGCGACGTGCTGGGCACGATCTGGTACGACGCCGTCGCCGGGAAATTCTGGACGCTGACTGACAACACCTCGCCGACGTGGACGTGGCGTTTCGACGGCAACGTCGTCGGTGCTCAGGGTGTGCCTGGTGCGCAGGGCCCAGCCGGTCCGCAGGGCGTGCCCGGTGCTACGGGCAACACCGGCCCCGCCGGCCCTCAAGGCGCGGCGGGACCAACCGGCGCCGCCGGCACCCAGGGCCCGGTTGGCCCATCGTCGTCGGTCCACGAAGAATTCATGCCCGGCAATGGGGCGACGACGGTCACGCTTAGCCAGCCGCCGCTGTGGATCCTGATGATCGCCCGTGCGGGCGTGGTGCAGTCGCAGACGGACGGCAACTACTCGCTGAGCGCCAGCACGATCACGTTCACCGACGCCTTCAACGGTGCCGAGCGGGTGATCGTCGACTACGCCTCGACGGGCTACACGCCGGTCCCGCCGATTTCCGGAGCCGGGATCGCGGACGGCTCGATCACCTCGCTCCAGATTCAGGACGGCGCGATCGCCACGGCCGACCTGGCCAATCAGTCGGTCACCAACATCAAACTCGGCACCGATACGGCGCGTGCCAATCTGCTGACGAACGGTGGGTTTGAAATCTGGCAGCGGGGAAACGGGCCGTTCACGACGCTAAATGCGTTCGCGGCCGATCGCTGGATGCTCTCTTTTGGTGGAGGCGCAACGCTCAGTGTGTCCCGCGAAACGACCAACATCAGTGACAACTCACTGGTTGCTGCTGTTTGTACGGTGAACGTCGGCGGCGGGTTCGCCAATCTGCAACAAAAGGTCGAAGACTTCTGGCAGTTGCGTAGTGGAGTTGCACGCGGCATCACGTTCTCGATCCGCGTGAAGACTACGGTAGCGAGTGCCGCACAAGCTTTTATTCAGGTCGATGGGACCAACACGCCAGGTACGACGCACACTGGCGGTGGCACGTACCAAACACTCACGGCGACGGTTCCAAGTGCGGGCGCCTCGTCTCTAGTGGTTGGCGTGATCTTTACTGGCTCAGCGACGGTCTACCTCGACAACGCCATGCTGGTGGTGGGCAGCGTGCCCGCCGACTACGCCCCACTCCACCCGGCGGATGATCTCGCCAGATGTCAGCGCTATTACGAAGTGCATGCCGGTGGGTCGGGCGCGACGTTCGTTCATCAAGTATGGTCGGGTGCGGGTGGTCTAAACATCCAGTGGACACACCTGTTTGCGACCCAAAAAGCCATCACGCCGACTCTGACGAAAGTCGGGACCTGGTCGGGCACAAACCTGTCAGGGCAACCAACCGCTGGCGATGCACACGTATCGAGTTACACGTTTGCCTTTGTGTCGGCGGCGGCAGTAGGGGCGTGCCAGGTATATTCGCCCAACGCCACTTGCTACATAACCGCTGAGAGCAATCCGTGACCCGGCAACAAGTGCCAAATGTCGAGTTGGCCAGGGATACGGCACGCGACAATTTGCTGACCAACGGCGGCTTCGAGATCTGGCAGCGCGGCAATGGGCCGTTCACCACAAACTCGTGGGGGCCAGATCGATGGACACTCGGCTGGAGCGGAAGCAGCACCCTGTCTGTGTCTAAGGAAACAAGCATCGTCTCTGACGGCTCTCAATCATCGGCACGCGTCACATTCACTGCTGCCAGTGGATACGTCACCCTGACCCAACCACTGAAAATGACCGACCTTAGCCTGCGCGGCAAATCGCTGAGTTTTTCTATGCGCGTGCGCTGCACGGTAGCAAGTCAAGTGAAGATCGCTGCAGGTTCAGATGGAACTGCTGCAGTGTATGCAGAGTCCGCATTCAACGTTCAGGCTAACCAGTGGGAGACATTGACTGTGTCAGTCGGAGCGGTTCCATCTGACGCCACTGTTGTCAACCTGCTTGTGTATGTCGGCTTCACTAATCCCGTTTCCTGCACGGCGTACCTCGACAACGCCATGCTGGTGGTGGGCAACGTGGCGGCCGACTACGCGCCGCTACACCCGGCCGACGACCTGGCGCGCTGCCTCCGCTACTACGAGGTCATTGGCAACGTAGTAGGCACTGGAGAAATGGGCGCCGGCCAATGCCATGCCGTGACTGGGGCTGTATTTCCGTTGCGCTATACGACTAAACCCGTGGTGCCGACAATCACTGCGGTCGGGACGCTTTCTCTTACTGGCAACACCGGCACCGCAATCGCACTGACCAGTTTTGGTGCTATGTCCCAAGGTATTAATTCGGGCGCTGTGCTGGTTGGTGTTGCGGGCGGATTAGCCCTCGGCAACGCCACTCGGCTGCTAAGCACAGCGAGCGGCCAGTATCTCACCATTGAGGCCAACCCGTAGGAGCATGCAATGAGCGTTCGACCGGTCACCTTTCAAGCGAACGGCGACATCGACGTGGTCTTCGATGAACTGGGTCACAGCGGCACCATCCCCGCCGCCGAAGTCCAGTGGGCCACACAGATGGATGGCTCGCACAACCATAATTTCATTGTTCTGGTCTGTCCCGATGGCTGCGGCGCCACCTCGACGCACCCGGTCGGGGGCGGTGCCGCAGCCTCCGACGTGCAGCAGATGTTTGTCGAGAAGACCAATCGCGACGGCTGCGCGTGCGGCAACGTCGCGGCCGGTAACGAAACAGTCGCCGATGCCCACATGCACCTTCAATGTGACCGCATGGACGGTCCGGATCGGTGGCAGGTATGACCCAACCAACAGCACCCGAACAGCAACCAGCAGCAGCACCCAAGCAATTCCAGGTGATCTACCGCAACAGCGACCGGCTAATCGTCGGCCTGAGTCCCAAGGGTGGTGGTGTCGGCTCGCAGAACAAACTGGCCGTCATCCACGACATGGCCGAATACGCCAACCTGATGAAGTACGACCCGGCCTACCTGGCCAGCGATGGCGACCATATTGTAGGTAGCCCGCCGGCGTGAGCCTTCTCTCGTCGAAGCGTCGCCCGTTTCCGTACCACTGCCGAATTGGCAGCATTCTGGGCACGTCGGCGGACCGTATTGGGCTCATGCTGATCCCTACCCAGCAGGGGTTGCTAGTTGGCAAAAAGCAGCAAATGCTCGACGGCGTCATCCCGTCTGCTCAGGAGTACGCCTCGGCACCGGTCTACCGCGAACGCACGTGGCCAGCCAAGCCAACGGCCGGCTATGGCGAGCGCGTCCAGAGTTCCTTCGGCGACAAGCGCTACTACTGGGGCTCCGACATCCAGGTCAGCGGTGGTCTGGTCGGCAAGGGTCCGCTGCTCCACCCGATCGTGCCAACCACGGCAGCCGGCGGCCAGGTCGTCAAGTTCATCGACGGTTTTCACACGGCCGCCAACACCCCCACCCAGTTCATCCTGGCCGGCACGAAGGTCTACCGCCGCGCCGACGACACGAACGGCGGACAAGTGGTCGACAAAGGCGACTTCGCCTCGGCCGTCGCGGACGGTGTGGTCTACCAGGGTGGCTTTGCTGGGGCGCTCAAGAGCCTGTACGTCACGACTGCGGCGGGCCTGCTGTGGGAGCGCACGCCGGCCGGCACGTGGGCCCAGGCTGCTCTACCGGCGGGTTTCGCCGCGTACCGCCTGGAGGTCGTCGGCACCGAGTTGTGGGCTGCGGACATCGTGGGCAGTGTGCTGCGCAAGGTGACGGCTGACCCCAAGGTCGCGGCCAACTGGTCCGGCCCGTTCTTCGTTGGTGACCCGAGCGTCCAGATCAGCGCCATCCGTCAAACAGGCAACGTGCTGTGCGTGTTCAAAGAGGATGGCTGCATCTTCACGATCAGTTCGGACGGTAGCGCTGTCGACCTGTTTCCCGGGCTGGCGACCACGATCAGCCCCGACAACGGTCGTCGCGCCCAGGCGTGGATGGGCTCGCTGTGGTTCAGCGTGGGGCCCGCGTTCTACCGCCTGGATATGCCAGGGGCGCAACTCACGCCGATGGGGCCGGGGCGCCTGCTCGATAATGCCTCACCCGTCCGGGGTGAAGCCCGGGTGTTCTGCGGTTGGGGCGGCTACCAGGGTTTCCTCGGGCTGTACAACGCCCAGGACTCACCACCGACGTCGTACCTGCTGACCTATGGCTCGTGGGAGATGCGCCAGACCGAGGATGGCGCCGATGCCCAGTTCAATGATCAATGGGACGGCAGTCTGGCGCACTGGCCGAACAAGATCATCACGGCCATGTCGACTTCCGGCGCGAGCGGCCAGGACCGGCTGTACGTCGGCTTCAACGATGGCACCTGGGACTGGATCAAACTGGTCCGTAGCCCACTCGCCACGGGTAGCGGCGCCGAGTTCAACCTGGGCCCAGCCGAGATCGTCTTCCCGCTCCATACGGCGATGTTCCAGGCCGATCTCAAACACTGGTTGGGCTTTTCGATCTTCGGCCCGGTGCTCAGAGTCGGTGACGAGGCGACGGTTTACTACCGCATCATGGCCTCGGCTGGCACGCCGCCCTCGCAGCCGACCGGCGACTGGCTGCTGTTGGGTGAGTTCACCCAGAACGGCCAGCGCATCGACGCCCCGCCCAACCTGGCCGGGCATGGGCTATCGCTCAAGGTATCGCTGACCAACCAGAACAACGCGACCACGCCGGTCATCGACACGGTCGCCATCCACGAACGCGTGGTGCCGGCGTTCAAGCGGGATATCTCCGGCACCGTCGATGGCCGCGCGGTGATCACGCGTCTGGACGGCGCGGCGTACCGGCCCAATCCCGAGACGGTCCACCAGGTGATGATGGACGCAGCGAGTCTGCCCGGCTCGATCGCCATCGAGCTACCCGACGAGACGATCAACGAAGTCGCAGTGTTCGACTACGGCGAGGCGATCACGCCCATGCAGGGTGGTGGCGGCCACGGCTGGACGATCAACTTCCAGGCCACCCAGTTCCGCATTCTGACCGTGTACGGGATTATTCGCCGCCTGCGCGGCACGCGGATCGGCGACCTTCGGGGATACAGCATTGGGAGCCTGCGTTATTTATGAGTGACACCACCGCCGAACTCGGGCTGAAACTCGCCGTCGACGCCGACGACACCGCCGACTACCTGGTCACCTCGCTGCGCAACTCGCTGAACGTGCTCGACGGCGTGTTCTCGTCATCGACCGGGCACAACCACAACGGTGCCCACCAGGGTGGCAACCTGGTCTTCGGCACGCTCAACACGACCAGCATCGCCTTCGCCAATGGGGCCACGCTCGGCCCATTTGCGACCGGCAACCAGTTGCGCTTCCAGTCGACCAACGTGAGTTTCAGCGGCACGATCACAACGGACGGGGCAGCGACGGTGACCGGCCTGACCTCGAACGGCAATGTGACCGTGACCGGCGCGCTCGGGGTGTCGCTCGACATCACGTGTCGCGACCTGACCGCTTCACGCAACGGCTCGTTCAGTGGCACGCTCAGCGCGACTGGTGCGCTGAGCAGTGGCGGGCGCGTCAGCAGTGGCACTGACATGGTGGTGGGCAACGGCACCCTGTACATGCACAGCAGCGGCGACACGAGCATTACTCGCCAGGCAGCCGGTGCCTTGCTGATGCCCAACACGCTGTACATCGGCAGCACCGATACGTGGATCCAACGCTCGGCGGCGATTGGGGCCGATCCGCACCCGTTCATGTTCAACTCGACGGGCAGCGGGCTGTGGATTCTGAACAACGGGCTCACCTTCTACACGCCCGTTGATCCAGCCGGCGGCGGGCAGACGCTTCGGGTGATTGGTCCCAGTTCTCGCTCAGCCGCGACCTACGGCGGTGGCGAGGTGCACATCGCGATTCGTCTATTCGTCGACGGCGACATCTGGGCCGGCACCTACGTCCACGGCATCTCATTCATGACCACGTCCAACATGAGTCTCAAGCAGAACGCGGTAGTTATGCCGGACGTCGACTGTATGGCTCGCGTGCGCGACACGAGCATGGAGGTGTACTCGTACGAGATCCCACCGCCGGTCGAGGGTAGCCCGGTCCGTCCGACGACGACGGATGTCGGGTTCGACGCAGCCGATGTGCTGCGCGTGGTGCCTGAGTTCGCCGGCATCGACGCGAATGATCAGCCGGTGTCGGTGGTCTACGGGCAGATGGCGGCGATGCTGTGGGGGGCGTTGCGTGAACTGGACGCGCGCTGCCAGGCCAAGGGGATCTGAGCGTGGTCACGACCAACGAGCGTTTGAACGACAACCACGAGTGGCAGCCGGTCGAAAATGCCGACGGCGTGCCGGTCCACCCGAACGCCCTGCGCCGGCTGCACCGCTTGCACGCGCGCCTGGAGTTTGCCCAGGAGATGGCTCAGCAGGCCAACGCCCAGTTCCAGGAGACCCTGCTGGGCATCTTCGAGGACGCGGGCATCCGGGCCAGTCCACAGGACGGGTTTCACATCGACTGGCGCGGCGGCACGGTCAGCCTGCGCCGAGGGGAGGCTAGTGATGGCTGACTACGTGATCGGGCCGGGGGTTGCCCAGGCGATTGCTGACAACAACGACGAGCCGCGCAGCGACGAGCAGTTCGTCATCCTGGAACCGGGTCACAAGGTCTCGCAGACCTTCGCGCGCGACGCCATCTACTGGTACTACGAGGAGGACAACGCGACCCGTCGCGTCTCCTTTTGACGAAATCAACGAGGACGAGGAATGGCCCGCTGGTGTCTGGTGGGACCAGACTCTGGCGCAGCCGAGCCAGTACTACGGCTGGACGTGCAGCGTCTGCTCGCTCGACTGGGTTTTGAAGTCGGCCGGCATCGACCCGCGCCCCAACCTGACCGTGTACGAGTCGCGCTACCAGACGGGTTTGCAGGTCGGCTACCCAGAGAACGTCAACCCGGCGTACGGCTTGATGGATGCCTCAGGCTCGGCGCTGCAAGCCGTGCTGCGCAGTTACGACCAGGAATCATCCTCGGCGTACCTCGACTTCGATAGCGTCCACGCCGCTGCCCAGGACACGACGGGCATGATGAGTGGGGCTGCCTGGTACCACTGGATAGCCCTCAGGGGAGTGTCGGGTGATGCCCTGTGGATCGCGAACTCGGCGCCAGGCTACAAGGGGATCTGGGACACCCTGACGCGCGCGGACTTCGAGCGACTGGGCCCGTTCAGCGTGGTGCTGCTGGAGTGAGCCGACGGTGCACATGGTGCCGCTCGTTATCTGGCACGGTGACTTGGCTGAGTCCTACCAGTTGGCTGCTGCGATCCTCAACAACTGCGCCTGCGGCACGGGCCACTGTGGTGCTCATCAGGCAATGCTCGATCAGCGCTTCATCAATGGGATTCTGTTCGCACGATCCATCCGAGAACGACTACTGAGGGAGGAACACAAATGCAGATCACCACGGTCGGCAGCATGGCGATCACTATTGGCTGGCTGATCGCGCTACTGGTCCTGATCCTGGCGATCCTAGGCCTGGTGGGCGTGGTGCCGACGAGCCCGACGGTGGTGTTCGGTCTGATCGCGGCACTCGCAGTAGCCCGGTTGACCTGATCAGGCCATGGGGTACGGCGTAGGCGGGCTGATTATCACTGTACTGATCATCATCATCCTGCTCAAGATCCTGGGAATCGTCTGACCTAGCGTGCTCACGGAGCCGACCGGCTACCCCGAGCCAACGTCGGTATCGATCACGCGCCTGGTGTGCGTCACGATCGTCATCCTGACCGTGCTGGTCGGCGGCGGGCTGCTGCTGCTGTTTCGTCCCGAGTACTCGTCGGTGGCCATCGCATTGATCGGGGTCGTCATCGGCGCGAGCTTCGGTCTGGTGACGACCAGCAGACCACGGCGCGCCCATCAGGCCTAGACGGTCACTCGGCCAAGCGTTCCTGGGCCTGCTTGAGCCATTCGTCCGGGTCCATGCCGACGTTGCCTTGGACGCGCGCGAGCGTCAGTTTGGCGAAGATGCGATTGGCTAGGTCGTTGGCGGTGCGGTTGTCCCAGTGTCGCGACAACTGCATCACCATGCCCATGCATGCGGCGACCCATTCGGCCTCTTCTTCGGTGAGTTCGAGGGTGACCTTGTCAGGCATTTTATTTCTTATGTCTGACTAACCGATTAGACGGCTATCGCGACGGGGATTTCGACCCTCAGGTAGTCGCCGCCATACAGGACGATGAATCCGGCCAGTGCCTCGTCAGAGGATTTGGCGACATGCCATACGTCGGGCTTATCGGTTAGCCAGACCTTGTAGAAGGGGGAGCATGGGCCGCACCACTGGAGCGAGAGGGCACCGTTCAGGTAGTGCCATATCGGGTTGTACACGTCGGTTTTGGTAGGCATATCACTCACTCCCCGTATGTTTGGCAAGGATGTTGTGCGCCCCGATTTCATTACCCATTTCCAGGCATTGGACTGCCTCGTCTAGCGCCGCCTGCAGCCGCTCGATCTCCAAGTTGTTCTCGGCCATGATGAGGTGGAGTTGGGCAAGATCGGAACGCAGTTCGTCGCGCTCGGCCTGCATGTGTGTGAGTCGGTTGTACAGATCATCATGCGCCTGCTTCCACGCAATCTCACCCATTCGCTTATCTGACACCCACGGCACGCTCCCCGGTGTGGGCTCGATCAGACCGAATTCGCAGTTGCAATGCAGACAACCATCATCGTCCACGAAGTCCCAATGGTGAACTTTAGTCAGCACTAACACTCCTTATCGCTGACAAGCGTCTCACGTAGCCGCCGATTCAGATCTGTACCTGGCCTGACGAGCGGGAAGCACTCGGCTAACAGATTCCGCATCCGCTCGACTTCCTTTTCGCGTTCTACGGCGTCCATCATCAGCGAGCCGTTGTGCTTGGCGAGCGCCTCCACCTTTCGCTTTTCGTCCAACTCACGCCAGTCTGCGTCAGTCAATAGCTTTTCCAGCCGCTCGACCTCGGCCTCGATTAGCCCTCGCTTGTGAACCTCGCGGGCGGCCGTTTCTTCTGAATCAAGCCAGTCCAGCCGATAGCTCGCGTTCTCTTGCTTGAGCCGATCGACCTCGGCACGCAGTTCCATTTTCTCCTCGCTGCAGTCGTCACGTTCACCTTCAGTGCGCCGAAGCGCCTTGCGCAGTTCGTCGCGCTCGCTGGTCAGACTCTCGAATCGTTCGACCCACTCGGCCTCAGCCTCTCGCCATCGTCGTTCTTGATTCGCTATCTGTGCCTGAAGTTCTGCTTGACGGTGAACCCATGCCCCCGCAGTTGAGTCAGTCATAACGGCACTTAGTTCTGGCTAGTCCTTAGATCGGTCCAACGCTGCCGAGCACGCCTTGCCGATGTACTCGAAGATCAGTGCTGCTTCGCCCATGTTGCTCGGTAGCCTGCCTACCCAATTCTCGATCTGCACCAGCGCTGCCCGCAGTGGCTCGATCTCGGCCCACGTCTCGGCTAGCTTCTTCTGCCACTGATCGTTCTCGGCTTCCGACTCGGTCAGGCGGGTGCGCAGTTCGTCGCGCTCGGCCTGAATGCAGACCCCGCATCGTTCTGCACTGGAGGAGCCGTGCGGACAGGGCATTCGCTACTTCGACACCTGATATAGCAGCGCGGCGAGGATGCCGTAGATCGGGATCAGGATGCCCATGGCGAAGGCGTACTGCACCCAGCGGGACGGCAGTGCCTTTAGTTGCTCCTTGATCACGGCTAGGTCGACCGCTTGCTCGTTGAACCGCTGCTCGATGCGGTTGATCATGCGGCCTTCGAACGCTTCGAGATACGCCAGGGTGACGTACTGCGGGTGCTCGTGATCGGGATAGGGATACGATTGCGTAGGCATGGCGAAGTCACCTCTTCGTTGTGCTGTCCGCCTCGGTCGCTAACCTGGCCGAGGCGGCTTCATTGTACGGGGTGCGTTGATCCTAATCTCAGGCGGGCGTTCATTAGTTGCCTTGGCCCATGCACACAGCCAATCCTCAAAAGCCTGGCGATGGATCCTGACCAACTGGCCATCACGAATTACCGGAAAGCCCGGTAGTACCGCCCGGCGATCTATGCGGTCGGGCGATACACTGGCCAACTCGGCCGCCTCCTCGCGTTTGAGCAACACCTTTTCGGTCAATCGCAAGGGGGTTGGCGGGGGGTCTATCGGGACCGCTGGAGACCGTTCATTTGGCATCGCTACCGCTCATATTCGAGATTGGAGACCCTGTCTGAGAGGCTCTGCTCTGCACCGCCCCGCAGTGTCGGAAAGTGGCCCATTCCCATCTCAGCGGCTCGGGTCATGTGGCCTCTAGGGGGTTTATCGGGGGGTTTATGCGGGCCGACTCCTGCTTTGCGAACATGGCACACGCGGCCCGCAGCGCCTTGAACCTGCGCGTCGGCTCATCCGGCTCGTCGACGAACATGAACATCGAGTCATCGGCGTCTCCGAGGATCTTCATGACGGCGCGCATGTCGTACTGCCACTCGTCGGGGATCTCGTCGGTCATCACCCAGTGCTCGTGACACAGGGCTGAGCCGCAGTAGATCGTCGCTACCGGCTCGCCGCAGCCGGCGAGTGCACAGACCAGCGTCATGGGGGGCTTATGCGCGCATGGCAGTGGCGATACGTGCGCACCCCAGCGGCCAGGCAGCGGATGACCATGTCGCGCGTTCCCTTCGAGTGGTTCAGGTCGTCGTGGAAGGCGTGGCACACATCGGGCTGCCACGTGTCGAGCATGCGCTGGTTGCGCAGGATGCCGGCCGCCCGGCCATACCTATCCCAGTCGGCCGGCTCGGCATGCACCTGCCATTTGCGGTAGTAGCCGTACGCGTCCGCGTGGCGGTCGGCGCCTCTGGCTGCGCCGTGGACCAGCACGGTGTCTGGGCCATAGCGCGCCAGCACGCCAAAGACCATCGCCATGTCGCGCCAGTTGCGATCCCCCGTCACGAGCACGGTGGCCATCACTCCTCCTGCTCCAGTGACGGAATCCTGATCTGCTTGAGCGGCCGGGCTGGCGCGCCGTCGATCTCAGGCAGGCTCGGTTCCTTGGGTCGCCATGTCAGGCGGGTCAGCGACTCACCCTGACGCCACGCGTTCCAGGCCTTGATGATCATGCCCAAGAGTTCCTGGCGGCCTTCCGGGCCGCGCGTATACAGGCGTGCGTCACGGTTGACGGCGCGGTTACGCAGCGCCAGCAGCGGGTGGCCGGCGTTCATCCCAGCGCCACTGAGCAGGTAGCGCACCATCTCGCGCGTGGCGTCCTGGTCGATCCGCCAGAGCAGGGTCAGCGCTGCCGCCCAGGTGCCCGGTCCGCCCTGCAAGCCGGCTGCCGCGAGGGTCTGGGCCAGCGGGTAGGTCTCTTCGATCTCGGGGTGCTGCTGGGCATACGCGAGCACGACCGGACCGCTATACAGCGCGCGTGCGGCAACCGTCGACGGGTTGACGTGACCCTGCCGCTCGATCAGGATCAGGCTCCGAATCGCGGCCGCTTTGCCGACCGTGGTCGTGTAGCCGTGGATGCTCAACACGTCGGCCGGTGTGCGCGCCTTGCCGGTGTCCATCACGTCGAAGGCATCCTCGGTGACGCCGCGAATGACCAGCAGCGGCACGGTCATGCCGCTCAGCACGATCGCTGCCAGGCGGTGTTGGCCGTCGCGCACGCTCGCCTGGGCATCGAGCTTGATTGGCTCGGCGGTCATGCGCCACTCGCCGCGCAGCATGAACGCCGCGTAGCGCTCGACGGTGCGCTTCTTGAGCCGACGGTTGGCGCCCTCGTTATCGAGCCACGCCTGGGCCTGGGCCGGCGTCACGTCGACCACCTGCATGTGCATCTCGCCCGGCGCAAGCGGCGGGAGCGGCGTGCCCGTCTCGGATGGCTTCGGCTTGGGCGCAGCGCGCTGGCGGAAACTGGTCGCCGGCGTGCCGTTACCGACCAGGGCGCCCTCGGGCGTGTACCGGGCCAGGAACGACTCGCGGCTGAGCGTGTGCACCTTGCTCGGGTCGACCTTCTGGTTGCCCGTGCTGGCACCGCCGCCGACCTCGTGGAAGAACACCGACACGTCCGAGGTGCGCTCGACGCTGACCACCTCGCCCTTGTGCACGCCGCGCAGCAGCACCCACGTGCTGCCGTTGCTGATGGCTCGCTTGGCCATGCTCAGATCGCCTCACTTTCGAGCCCGGCGGCGAGTTGGTCGCCGAGCCTGGTCAGCGCCTCGCGGCCGGTGATCTCGGCGCCGTGGGCGTACAACTCGGTGGTCGCCAGTTGGGAGTGGCGCAGGATGTCGCGGATCTCGACCATCGGCACCCCCAGGTGGCGCAGGAAACTGCCGCAGTTGTGGCGCAGCAGGTGCAGTTTGGTGTTGTCCAGGCCGGCCCGCGCGCACTGCCGCTGATACCACTCGTGCAGGTGCTCGGGAGCGACCATCTGGCCGCACCGCTTGACGCGCGAGTGGGGCGCCGGGAAGACCCACGCCGCGCCCTCGACCGGATTCGACGGACCCTTCCAGCGCGCGCCCATGCGCAGACGGAAGGCAATGATCCGCGCGCGATGCTCCAGCAGGATCTTCTCCAGCGGCGCGGGCATCGGCAGCACGTCCATGTCGTTCGGGCGCATCTTCACGCCGGCGCGCGTCTTGAGCGCACCGTTGATGCGGCTGCCCTTGAGCGCGATGGTCACCGTCTTGCCCGCGAAGTCGATGTGCTGCCATTGCAGGCCGACCAGTTCCTGGCGGCGCAGACCGAGCATGAGCGCCAGCGGCACGACCGCCGAGAAGCGTTCGTGGTCGCGCGTGAGGGTGATCAGGCGGATCATGTCAGCGATCGCGCTGGCTTTTGGGCGTGGGCTGGTGTAACTGCCCTTGTTGCGCAGCAGCGGGTTGAAGGCGACCGGGTTATTGGTCACGCCGGTCTCGCGCCCGAGCGCCTTGGCGTAGTTGAAGATCGTGCTCAATAACTTCTTGGCGTGCATGCGCTGTGAGGGCGGCGCGCCAGTGGCAATCAGCGTGTCCAGCCAGGCGCTGATGTGCTGGCCGTCGCACTCCTTGAGCAGCACGTACTTGAAGTGCGGCACGATGTACCGCTTGAGCACGCGGTAATTCTCGTACGTGTTCTGCTCGAAGCCGCCGATGCGCACCTCGACGCCGCGCTGGACCTCGTACACCGGGCGGGCGACGCTCTCGATCCACTCCTCGACGTACGCGCTGACCGTCCACGCCGCCAGGCGCGCCGTCTTGGGCAGACCATCGAGCGGGTTGACCTCGCCGCGCGCCCACTTCAGGCGGTACGCCTCGCGCTTTTCCTCCGCCTGGCGGTAGCCGGCGTCGCCGTCCGCGCCGTACTTGGGCCCACGCGTGGCCTTGAACAGCAGCGGCTTCATCCGCTCGCGTGGCTCGGTGGCGATCCAGCGGCCGGTCAGTTCGCTGCCCCGGTCGCGTTCGTAGTACACCGAGCCGTTGCCTTTTTCGGCTCGCTCGCGCTCGGCGATCGACTTGCGGCCGCGCGTCCGGCCTGTGCTAGAACTGTCGCGCATCATCGGGAATCTCTCTCCTTGTGGTGCTTGCCCCCGGCCGCTCCAGCGGTGACGGGGGCTTTTCGTTGAACGGTCGGGTTGTACTAGAACAACCCGCCAGGGCGGCGACTGGTTGAGATTATGGCGCTTTGGTTGCGTCTCCGTTTATGAGTCGTTAACTTAGGAGGTGCGGCGCTACGCGGGGGAGTAGGGTCTGTGTCGGCGGCGACAACACCCCAACCGGGAGGTTGTGGCAATGAGCGAAGGGCGACGGCGGGGGCGCCACCCAGGCGATGGCGCCTATTTCCCCAATGGCGACACGAGTCGGCTCGACCAGGGCATCGCGTACTTCCTGGTCCGAGGCCGACCAGTCATCCAGCGCGCGGTGGCAACCCACCTGGGCATGACCGCGCGGACCATTCAGCGGCTGCTGCGCGGCACCCCGTGGCCGATGTACGTGGCTATCGTGGCTGAGCGCTGGGACAGCGGCTGGCGACCATAGCCCGTCGCCAGTGCGACGGGAAATCATGTAACCGCGCCAGTCTTGCCTATGCACTGCATACGCACAGTAGCGCGCCCCTTTCCTTGTGTCTAATCCAGGCGTGCACGAATGCACCTTCGTGCACCGCATTGGTGCACATCTGTGCAGATTGGTGCATATCCAGTGGATACAAAGGCGACACGAAATCCCACCGCACCAGACGTAGCCGCCAATCGAAAGCGACACGAAATGTGGTAATCAGCGACTCGAAATAGCCGTCTTCACATCACCCACGAAAGCGTGCAAATCCTGAAAACGCGCCGGCTACGCGCCTAGCGCGGTCTCTTCCGGGCGGCCCATACTGGAGGTCTTCGGGGCCGGGGATGTCCCGCTGTAGAGGGTGAGTAAATGGGCGACGTAGACGACAATCACGAGCCGAAGCGGCAGCGCTTCATGGTCGAGATGCCCGATGCGTTGTATTGGGCTCTGTGCGAGCGCGCGGCGCGCGATCACCGCGATCCAAAGAGTGAAGTCCTGGTCGCCGTCGAGCGACTGCTGGCCGATGTCGAGCAGGCCGTATGAGCGACGAGCCGATTGCGAGCCGCATCCTGGCCACGCGCGAGGAAGCGGCGACCATCGCCGGTGTGTCGCCGGACCGCATTGACCGCTGGGCGATCGAGCCGGGCTTCCCGGTCATCCGCGACGGGCAACTGGTGCGCATCCACATTCGGCTGTTCGACCAGTGGCTCGCGGCGCGCGCCGAGGCGACCAACCAGCGTCCGCCCGAGATCAAGATCAACGCCCCGCGCACCAGCCCCCGCCGCGCGAGCTAGGTCGGCCGATGTCGACCAGCGAGATGCTGCTCGCGCGCATCCTGGAGCAACTCGAATTGCTCAATGCCCGCCTGAGCACGGGCGAGGCGCGCTCGCACGTCGAGGTGCGCACCAGCACGCGGGGAACGGACGTCGCCGTGAAACAGTACTCGGGCAGTCCGCTGGGCGAGACTGGCGACGAGGCGGTCGCCGAGTACGTACGCCTCTTCCGCGAGGTCGAGGCGCGTCTGCTGGGCCACTCATGACCAGCGTGCGCGACCCGTACCGCCACGTGTACACGCTGGTGCTGTCGTGTGGCCTCTGCGGCCGGCCGATCTACCTGAGCGAAACACCGAAGCGTAAGCGCGTGGCGTTCGACGTGACCGAGGACAACCAGCCGACGCGTGACGTGCACCCGTGCCCGAGCATCACCAAGCGCAAGCGCGACCGGGCGGCCTCCTGATGCCCGCGCTGCTGGGCCTGGCACTGTTCGCCCAGGTGGTGACTGGCGAGCCCATCGAGGACGTGGCGGCCGAGGCCGGCGTCGAGGTCACAGCGCTCGCGGATGCGCTGCACAGCGTGCGTCAGGTGTGGCCGTCTGTCACCGCGCGGCAATACCTGGTGCAGGCTGGCGAACTCACGCCGCCCCGGCCACCACTGAACGCGGCCACCGAGCGGCGCCTGGACTGCATCGAGCGGTACGAGTCGCACGGCTTCGCGGGCGCCTACAACCGCACTTCCGGGGCGAGCGGCGCCTTCCAATTCCTGGGCTCGACGTGGCGCCAGACGCCGCAGGGCCAGGCCGGCCTGTCGCCGTTCGACTACGTGGCGGCGCGTGAGGCAGCCCGCTGGATGGCCCGCCAGGGGCGTTGGCACGAGTGGGTGCCGGTGCAAAGGGGGTTGTGCTGATGAGCCACCCGCGACGCGGCATCTACTTCGACCCGTGCCACCCATCGTGGCGGACCAAGGCGGCCGTGCACGGCGTGCTGTTCGTGCTCTCGATGTTTGCCTGGACTGGCCTGGCGCTGCTGGCCATCCTGGCCTACCGCTGGCTGGTCGGGCTGTGAGCGCGCCGTACGTGGCCGACGAGTGGGCGACCGTGCTTGCCTGCGCCAGCCCGCAGCAGCGCATGCGGCGCGTGATTCCGCCTGGCCGACTGTTCAGTTCGCCGTACCTGGAGCCACCCAAGATCGTCGAGGGCGAGACCGGCCAGCCGCTCAGCGAGTGCTTCGCCTGCGGCGCCTTCCGCGAAGGCGTACGCGACATCCCGTTGACCGACGAGGGGGCGATGGGCGAAGTATGCGCGGCGTGCGTCGCGCGAGCCGACCGATGACCCGCGTGCGCCTGTTCGGCGGGCCGTACGACGGCATGCACCTGGAGACCGACCTCGAACTCAAGGCCGAACTGAAGATGCCGCTCTACGACGACTTCCGCGCGGCGATGGACGGGGCCTACGTGCCGCGTGGCGGGGTCGGCCAGGTCGAGATCCGCTCCGAGGGCTGCGTGCTCTATACGCGCGACAAGAGCGGCGTGTACGTGTTCGCCTCCGAGACCAGGAACGACGACCCGTGACCGACATCCCGATCCGCCTGGAGCGGCACGAGTTCGTGCACGCGGCCACGCTGGGCGTGCTGCGCCAGGTCGACAACGTGCTCAAGGGCCGCAGCGACCAGCACGGCGCCGACGAAAAGGACGCGTGGGGCCTGCATGTGCGCGGCGCGTGCGGTGAACTGGCCGTGGCTAAGGCGCTCAACCGCTTCTGGTCGGGTGCGCTGGGCAACCTGCGCGCGGCCGACGTGGGGCCGTACCAGGTGCGCCACACGCTGCGCCAGACCAATCCCCTGCGCCTGCACCACACCGACCAGGGCGTGTTCATCCTGGTCACCGGCGACCCGCCCAACCTGTGCGTGCGCGGCTGGCTGGAGGCGTGCGAGGGCAAGCACGAGCGCTTCTGGGGCGACCCGACCGGCCTCGATCGGCCGGCGTTCTTTGTGCCGCAGCACCTGCTGCGACCGATGGAGGATCTGCCATGAGCATGGTCAAACCGGAGCCCGGGTCGCTGATGGAGCAGGTGATCGTCACCGGCGACCTGAGCCGCCTCACGCCCGAGCAGCGCGTCTCGTACTACCACCAGGTGTGTGAGTCGCTCGGCCTGAACCCGTACACGCGGCCGTTCGACTACATCGTGCTCAACAATCGGCTGACGCTCTACACCAAGAAGGACGCGACCGACCAACTCCGAAAACTGCACGGCGTGAGCGTGACCCAACTCGATCACTCGATGATCGGCGATACGTACGTCATCACCGCGTTCGGCAAGGATCGCGAGGGGCGCATCGACTCGGCCGTCGGCGCGGTGTGGATCAAGGGCCTGCAGGGTGACCCGCTGGCCAACGCGATCATGCGCTGCGAGACCAAGGCCAAGCGGCGGCTGACGCTGTCCATCTGCGGCCTGGGCATGACCGACGAGAGCGAGGTCGAGACGATTCCCGACGCGCGCGTGGTGCAGGTGGATCACGACACCGGAGAGATCGCTGCCGTGTCCACCGCGTCCACGCCTGCGCCCAGGCACCCGCCCGCGCAGCCGTCGCTGCCGGACATCGTCAAAAACGCCGACGAGCCGATCTGGCAGCGCTACCTGGTCGTGCTGGCCGAGGCGCAGGGCCTGGGCGTCGAGACCAAGCCGGCCCGCCTGCCGATCTCGCGCATGCAACTGACCAGCCTGGGACTCACGTTGCGCGAGGCGATCAAGCATCGCCAGGCCGAACTCGCGGCCGACGACGCGGAGCGGGCCTCCGCGCCAGAAGCCGAGTCGGATGCGGAGTCCGAGGTGGACGAGTCGCCCGAGCCTGAGCCGTGGGCCCGCAACCGCGAACTCAGCGCTCAGGCGGCGCGGCTCAAGATCCGCACGCCGGTGCTGCGCAACAACACCCCGCTGGACGAGGTCGAGACGGTCAACAACGAACTCGCCGCGCGCATCGAGCACGAGGCCATGCGTCGACTGAACGTCGACGAGCACCGCCAGAGCCTGTGAGCCATGCGAGCCATGTCCGATCGCAAGATGTGCTGCGCGTGCTCGCGCTGGCGACCACTCTCTGAGTTCTGGCGCGACCGCCGCCGCCCGGATGGCCTGCAGTGCGCCTGTAAGCGCTGCCGGCGCGCCATCCAGCGCCGCTATCAGTACTACCAGCGCGGCAAGGAAGAGGCGCGCGGGTACCTGCTGCTCGACTCGCGCGGCCAGCCGTGGGTCCAGCCACCGCTGCCGCTCGACTGATGCTGTTGCGTTACTCCGCCCCGGGTACCGCCACGTCCAGCGTGGTCAGCGGCATCATCGAGATCGTCTTCGGCGAGCAGGTCAGCATCGCCGACGTGACGTACGGCTCGGGCGGCTTCTGGAACGACTCCCGCGATAGCCGCCGCGTCAAGCGCTACGACCTCGATCCGGCGCGTGCCCCGGACGGCGTCCAGGACTTCCGCGCGCTCGACCTGGCCGACCAGTCGCACGACATCGTCACGTTCGACCCACCACACATCGCCGACGGTGGCGTGCGCGGGATTATGGCCGCGCGCTACGGCACGTACCGCAATCACGACCTCGAAGCGGCCGTCCGCCAGGGCTGTCGCGAGGTGCGCCGCGTGGCGCGCGTGGGCGCCATCGTCAAAGTCACCGACGCCGTCCACGGCGGGCGCTTCGTGCGCATGAGCGGCTGGGTGATCGGCGAACTGGGCGAGCCGCACGACGTGGCGCACGTGATCCGCAAGCGCTCGCTGCGCGACCCGAAATGGGGCCCGCAGCAGCACGCCTACAACAACGGCTCGACCTTCCTGGTCTACCGCTGGGGGCGCGTGTGAGCAGCGGCAGCGACCGCCGCCCGTGGCTGATCCTCTCGCGCCGCGAGATCCGCATCCTCGTAGAGGCCCTTCCGGAGGCGCCTAGAGGGCCGCACCTCAGGCGGGTGCTAGGCATCATCGCGGCCCAGGAAGCGTGGATCGACGGCCTGCCAGGCACGATTGCGCCGAGTGTGGCGCGGGCGCTCAACGGCGAGTACGGCTGCGATGAGTGAGGCGAGCCGCATCCGCCGCCTGTACGTCGAAAATCGCCTCGCAGAACTGGCCTGGAAGTACGGGCCATTACCCGAGAACAACGACCACGGTGCCGTCGCTGAGCCGTCCTGGGGGCCGGTCGGCAGCCTGCTGCAGCAGGCGAACCCCGGCGAATACGAGCACGTGTTGGCGCTCGACCGCGACGTTCGGCGCACGCGCGGTCTGGCGCCCCTGGCCGGAACTGAGCCGGAGCCGACTCCGGAGCCACCGCTGCCGCCCACTCCGGCGTGGACGTGGGACGAGTACGGCGAGTCGCCCATACTCGCTTGCCCGCGCTGTGGCGAGCACTCGGCCAAGGCCAATATCCGGATTGACTTGTGGAACTGCACCGCGTGCCAGGCGTGCGGCAAAGCCCGCGAGTGGCCTGGCCGGCACGGTTACCGCCCGCCCGAGCCGCCGGCGACCGCTGTGCATGTGGTATGAGCGAGCGCTTTCACCGAGTGGGCATGGGCTATCACTTCAGTCCGTCCGAAGCGCCGCTCGTGCTCAAGTTCTCTCACCCGGAGCGTGACCAGAGCACCTGGGAAGTGGTCGTAACGCGGCGTGACGGCGGGCACCTGATCACGCGCCGAATCAACCTGCTGGCCGGCACTACGCGCGGCAACGTCAAGGACTTGATCGACGAACTGACCAGCGATGGCATCGGCGACCCCAAGTTACTGGCTCGCTTGTTGCGTGAGGCGTGCGAATCTGTGCTCGCTTCACACCGCAACGGGCGTCCGTTCCTGCGTTTACAGGGACACGTCGAACGGCCGCCCGAGCCAGCCTGGTTGTGCCAGGGGCTGCTGCTCAAGGGCAAGCCGAACTGCTGGCTGGGCGCCTCGTCGACCGGCAAGAGCACGCTGGCTAAGGCGATTTGTGCGTACTACGCGGCCGGCTTTCGGTTCTGCGAGCGCGAGATGGAGCAGGGTGTGCCCCTGTACCTGGACTGGGAGGACGATTTCGAATCGTTCACGCGGACCGTGCTCGACGTGTGCGCCAACCTGGGCGTGCGCTCGCTGCCGTACATGATGTGGCGCGACATGCACGGCTACCGCCTGCGCAACCAGGTCGAAGCGATCTCCGAAGCGATCGACCGCGAGGGCGTCGGCCTGCTCGTGCTCGATGCGGTGGCGGCCGCCGGCGGGGCGACGGGCGAGCACATGACCTGGGAAGCGGTGGCGCTCGAAATGGAGGAATGCCTGGGCAGCCTGCCGCCGGTGACGGTGCTCGCGCTCGACCACGTGACCGGTGCCGAACACCAGGCCGGGCGGCGCGACGGCAAGCGCGCGGCCGTGCCAATCAAGGCACGCGGCGCCGAGCGCAAGCTCGAATACCTGCGCAACCAATGGAGCCTGGTCACCGACGAAGAGGCCGTGGATGTCGGGCGGCACGTGGTCAATTGGCACCACACCAAAAACAGCGTCGGGCCCAAAGAGCGCCCGGGTTTCGCGACCGAAATCATGCACCGCCCGCGTGAAATCTCAATCGTGACTCGCCCGTTGCCCGGCGAGCCGTCCGGCGCCGAAGCCGAGGACGCGACCGACACCGAGCGCATCCTGGCCAGTCTGGCCGAGGCAATCAACCAGACCCCACGTGAGGTGGCGTGGCGCGTCGACAAGCGCCAGCCGGACGCGCGCCGCGAGGATAGCGTGCGACGCATGCTCGACCGGCTGGTGCTGCGCGGCCTGGCAACCAAGGGCGGCAAGCGGCCGCTGCGCTACTCGCCGGTTTCCGGACAGGTCGGGCCGGAAAGGGCCTCAGAGGGCCTCTGGACACCCTTCCGAGACCTCCTGTCCGAAGTCGATTTTGACCCCCAAAACGATTCCGGACACCGGACAGTCCCTTAAACATAAATGTTTGTCCGGAAACCACACCCTGCGGGGATTGGGTGTGGTTCCGGACGGCCGGACAGTCCTCTTGTCCGGATTGTCCGGATTGTCCGGGATTACGGTCAAGAGCCGGTCACTCGGCGATGACCGGCTCGCGGTACAGCAGCGGCTGGCTTTCGAGGTAGCGCAAGGCCAGTTCGAGGAAGGCGGGCACGCTACGCGAGCCGGCCTCCCAGCGATAAACGGTCTGGTTGGTCACGCCGAGCAGCGTGGCCAGGTCGATTTGCGAGAGTTCGCGGTCAGTGCGCCAGGCGCGCAGGTCTTCCGGTTTCATGGCTGGCTGCCGTTCTGGCCACGCTCGCGGATAGCCCGCTCGATGCGTTCGAGTTGGCTGCCCTGCTGGTTGAGCAGGGCGACGATGTCGCGCAACAGGCCGGTGTGTTCGTCGAGAGTCTCGGCGATGCGCACAAACGCCGTTTCGAGGCGCGTCACGCGGGGTTCGAGGGTCATGACTGGACCTCTTCGATGCACGTGCGCAGTGCCGCGAGGGTCGCGTGCGCGGCGTCGGCCTGCTCGATGACGTGCTGGTACTCGCGTTGTGAGGCGTGCGAGCTACTGCTCAGGCGCTCAGCGCGCCGTCTGAAGTCGTGCCGCCGCTGGTCGACCAGGCGCAGCGCATAGTCGAGTGCTTCGAGACTGGTCATGACGTGCGCTCCCACGGCCAGCGGAAACCTGGTTTGCGGTTCAATGCATCGAGCGAGACGAAGATACGCTCGAAGGCAACTCGCAGGTCGGTGCGTAGGCCGTTCATGTCCGAGCGCAGGCCAAGCACGGCATCCTCGACGCGGCCCAGGCGCTGTTCGATGCGTTCGAGTTCAAGGGCGCGCTGTTCGAGGCGCGCCACCCGTTCTTCGAGGGTGGTCATGCGCGTGCCTCCAGCCAGCGCGCGTAGCGCTCGCGGCGGCGTTCGCGCATGATCGACGCTGCGTAGTCGTACGACTCGCTGGCCGACGTGGGTTCGAGGCTCTCGCGCCACACGATGCGCCCATCGACCCTGACGGTGCCGAGCGCGCAGTGGCCGACGATAAAGGCGGCATCCTCCGCGTAGCGTGTCGAGGCGACGTGTTCGCGCTCGCCGTTGTAGACCTTGAAAACGAGTGGACTTGCCATGAGGAATCTCTCTCCTTAGCGCTGATCAATTGGTAGAACTTGGACCGGCTCACGTTGGCCGGCCGGGCGGCGGTGGTACTCGGCGTCGCAGGCGGCCGTGATGGCGCGCGCCATGTGGTAGCCGCAGTACGGGAAAAACGAGCCAAACGGCACGAGCACGAGGTACATCGAGCGCTTGCCGCATGCGCGCCCGTAGTCCGGCCACTGGCAGGGCCGGAGCGGCGCATCCTTCGAGATACGCGGCACTAGTCGCGCGCCTCTTGTGGCTGCCAGACGAAGTAGTAGGCGCCGTCGTAATCGCCGCCGACCAGCGCTGTGAACTGGCCTTGGGCCGGCGTCCAGCCCATTTTGTCGACCACGGCGCGCGCGCCGGCGACGTGGTTTTCGTCGCGTGCCAGCGCGTGGTCATAGCCCAGCGTGACGCGCGAGGTGCTATCGCCGGCGTCGGCGATGATGCGCGAGCCGCGAAAATCGGTCGGCCCGACGAAGCGCGTGCGGATGACGCGGTACGGAGTGGTGCTGATCGGCAGCACGGTCGATAGATCGGTCATTGGTATCTCTCCCCAATGTGTAGGTGGTCTGATGGTCTCATCGGCGCACGCCTTACGTGCGGACTCCGGACTCACTCCGGAGTTTCGACCTTAGTCGTGTGATAGGTTCGCTGCTGAAAGCCCATAGAGGACGGGTCGCCCGGACGCGGCTCAGCCGTGTAGTACGGCTGGCCATTGCGGTAGACCGTGAGCCACAAGAGGCGCCGGTCCTCGCCGACGCCACAAATGCGGATCTCGGTTGTCGGCCGCGCTGTTTTGGACTTGCGGCACGCGATAGCCTGCGCGCTGGGCAGGTCGCCGACCGTGGCGATGAAATGTTGCGAGTGATCTTGGAACACGCGTTGCACGAGGTAGTGGTGAGCCGTTTTCACGCGTACCGGCTTTCCGGGGCGCGCTCGACGATGTCACCCCACGAGCCGATGACCAGCCGCTCACGGTGGTGGTCCCACACAAACGTGGTGGCGTACGTGCTGCCGACGTTGACGTATTCGAGGCCGTGCCGTTCGCGCATGGTGTCTGAGCGGTGGCGTATGTACTCCACGCCATAGCCGCCCACGAGCGTATTAGCCGCTTCGAGCAATTCGTCAGTGCTCATACGCTTGAGTGAGCGCAATTGCGCCGGCGTGATGGTCACGCCATTGATAACGGTGTTCATTGGTATCTCTCCCCAATGTTGATAGTGGCTGATGGTCTCATCAGTGCGCGCCATACGCGCAGACCGGGCGGACCCGGTTTCGACCTTGCTACTCGCCGCGTAGGATGGTGTCCGGTTTGAAATAGAGCGCCGGCTGGGCTTTTGACTTCAACACCCGGTCGCGGCGGTAATTCCACGCCGTGGAGTGATGGGTGATGTTGCGTCCTCCACGCCAACGGACCGAAATTTCCCAACCCCATACCGGCACGTTGGTCCGAATTTCGAGGACTTCGTACTCTTGATTCCAATAGCCAGAGTGATACCGGCCGCCGACCACGCGCGGACCAATCTCATACTCGAACGGCTCGAACGGAATCGCGTTCGCGTCGACCGGCCTGGCCATTAGTCCCACTCCTCGCAATCGTCGAAGCACGGGCCGGTGATTTCAATGTAGTCCCAGAACGTGCCGGGGAGTGATTCGGATTCGCGCATCTGCCAGACGCCGGCCTTAGCCGAGCCAATGATCCGTTCGCCCGCGTCGCGGTAATCATCGAGGTGACGTTGCGCACCCCGGACGGCGCCGGCACGCGTGCCCCATTGTTCGTTGCTATTCGGAATGTAGCCACCCTGCAGGCCGCTAATGACGTGGTAGTGCTTCGACATTGGTATCTCTCCCCAATGGTTTGGTAGTGGCTGATGGTCTCATCAGTGCAGGCACATACCTGCAGACACTCCGGAGTGGAGTGTTTCGACCTAACTAATGACGGTGCCGACCACAACCGACTCGCCATCGTCGACATAGCGCACCACCGTAGCGCTAAAGAATGAATCGGACGCGTAGCCGTCCCATTTGCGTAGTTCCGGCTCCGGCGCGCTTGACCAGCGCATGAACTCGCCTAGGTCATACAACTGACCACGGTAGCGGAAGAATGAGGCGCTATCGGAGCCGGCCTCAATCGCGGCCCAGTCGAGGTAATCGAACTCGACACGCTCAGCCGGCGTCAGTTCCCACGCGTCCACCACCGGGCGCGGCACATTATTGGTAATCACTCGAATGTTGTTCATTGGTATCTCTCCCCAATGTGTGATAGGTACGGTCTCGTCAGCACACGCCATACGTGTGGACGCTCCGGAGCGTTTCGACCTTAGAAGTAGCGGAGGATTCCGCCGGGTAGCCTGACCGTCTGGCCGCGCGCAATGGTATCGTTCCACTCGCGCGCTTGAGTGTTGGCCTCGAAGCGCGCGCCGCTGAAGAAACAATATGGCGTCTCGTCCGGACCGTCCTCGAAACTAAAGACGCCGAATAGCTCGCGGCCTGCATCGTCGAATACTGGGCCGGTGGTGGTGTCAAACGCGAGTGGCTTGACGAAAAACAGGTTTTCCATTAGGAATCTCTCTCCGTTTGGTCAGTCTCATCAGTGCCGGGTGACCACTCCCGGCAGACACCGGCGGATCCGGTGTTTCGACTGTGCATATGCGCTCAACGTCTAGCGTTCCGCTCGTTTATCCACTCTGTATCCGTGTTCCGTCGAGAGCACCCGGATTCTTTCACCTGCTCTGGTCAGAATGCATACGTCATAAATGGAACGGCGGCCCGATCATTGGCCGGTCGCGACTGGTGTCACGTTGCGCGCTTGCACTGTGTCTACTTGCTACGGCGTATCTCCCATTCGGATTCGTGTTGCGTCTGGCCAGTCCGTTCACTCCGTCCGGAGTCCGTTTGGTCTGGCACTGCGCCCGGTGCCCGGCTACTAGTGTGCGAGTGGAGAGCGCTAGGTCTCGACACTCGGGTGAGTAGCAGGGCCGGCACGGCGTTGTCTGGGCCTTCCCGCGTTCTGCGATTGTTCAGGTGCCTGGCCCCTTGCGGAACCGACACAGGAGTTATAGACCATTGGTTTAGATAAATCAATGGTTCAATCCCGACCCGGCCGGCGCATAGACCGACGGCCCAATCTCAGCGAGACTCGCAGTCAATCTCGATATCACAAACCTGTAACGGGGTGAAAATGGCATCGGAAGACGCGCTGAGCGTTGAGGATCGACTGGCGGCGGTGGCGTCGCGAAGACAAACCGGGGGAGGCCTAAAACCGGTCCGTCCCAAGCCGGCCCCGGCGGAACCAACGCCGTTGCCGGTGGTCAAGCATTGGCACACCGGTGGCGACGCGAACATTCCCAAGGTCAGGAAGTCGAAGCGCCAACGCTTCTTAGAGGCGATGGCTGAGCGGGGCAACATCGGCTGGGCATGCGAGCAAGCCGGCATAGCAAGCCGGCAGACAATCTACTCGTGGCTAGAGCATGACGAGCAGTTTGCCCTTCAATTCCACCAAGCCGAAGCGAGGGCAACCGAAGTCCTCGAAGCCGAAGCCTTCCGACGTGGCGTGCAGGGCACGTCCCAGAAGCGGACGACGTATTACCACGGCCGGCCAGTCGGCCAGGACACCAAACTTGAGTATTCAGACGCTCTCCTGACCTTGCTCCTCAGGGCTAGAGCGCCGGACAAGTACAGAGAGACCGTCGGCTTGAATGTGTCGCAGGTCATCAAGTCGATTCAAGGCTTCGATCCTGCAGAGGTTCTAGGCGCCGTACGCCAGTGACAGGGCCCGCAACGCACAACCCTACGCCTCGCGAGTGGCTGGGCCCAGAGCGTGAAAGTTGAGCGTTGAGCACCCCGGCCCGACTCGGGACACCACCCTGCACTGTGGGCAGCAGTGTCGGAAGCCTACTCGTGTGAGGGCCCTCTGCCTGGCCAGGGGAGTCTATGTGGGGAGTCGGGAGCCTTGCCGGCGGTCAGAGGACTGCGCAGGCGGGCCTGTTCCACGGCACACGCGCGGGGCCGCCCACGGGTACCACCATCCCCCGCCGGCCCGGGTGCGCGAAATATCTATAGCTCAGTTCCCGCGCAACTCAACTTTTGAACTTCGGTTTTCCGGAATCCCGAAAGGTCAGATCGCGGGAAACCCACCAAACGAGATTCGGATTTCAGGAAACCGGAACCCAGTGCCGCAGGCGACGTGGCATGCTCATGCGTTTGATCGCGCGGGGTGCGCACAGGAACCAGTGTTCGCGCAGCGCGGCTCGGGCGTTCCGGCTCAGAGTCCGCATGGCCTCCGGGATGTGCCACTCGCGACCGCAGAAGTTGCACCGCACGTGCCGGCCGGGGCGATGGTGAAAGCCAAGCGGCAGCCGAATCTGGTCTGCCCTGCTCGACGGCGCCGCAGCCACCCCCCTGATCATGGGACCGCCCTCCTGATGGTTCCCATCCATACGACCAAGCCTTTTGACGTTGTCAAGTCACAACATGCCCGGCCGGCCAAAAATGGTGTCTTATGCCGCTGACGATACAGAAGGGCGACACGGCGGCGCCGGCGGAAAAGGTCTTCCGTCCTCGGGGGGCGGCCAGGGAGTTGATGAGGTGCACCGATCGGGAGGTGCTGCTGGCTGGGCCGGCCGGCACCGGGAAGTCACGCGCGTGCCTGGAAAAACTCAACCTGATCTGTATGCAGGTGCCTATTCGGGCGGCCATTGTCAGGAAGGTCAGGCACTCGCTCACCCAGTCGGCGATGGTTACCTTCGAGCAGCGCGTGTTGCCTATGCCCTCGGGGGTCAGGTGGCACGACGGGGATCAGGAGTACCGCTACCCGAATGGCGCACGGGTCATGGTCTCCGGGCTGGATGACCCGGAGAAGGTTGGCTCGACCGAGTTCGACGTGATCTACGTCCAGGAAGCGACCGAACTCGACGCCGACGACTGGGGCATGCTGCTCAGGGGCTTGCGCAACGGCGTGCTCGGCTACCAGCAACTCATCGCCGACTGCAACCCGACGTATCCCGACCACTGGCTCAAGCAGCGCTGCAACGACGGCCAGACCACCCTGTTCGAGTCGAAACACGAGGATAACCCGCTCTTGTTCGAGGACGACGGTCAGCAGACCGAGTTCGGCAAGGACTACATCGGCACCCTCGACTCGCTGCGTGGTTACCAGTACCAGCGCCTGCGGCTCGGTATGTGGGTTGCCGCGCAGGGCATGTACTTCCAGGAGTGGGATCCGCTGGTCCACGTCGTGCCGCCGTTCGACGTGCCGCCCGAGTGGCCCAGGTGGATCGCCGTCGACTACGGCTTCTCGGCGCCCTTTTGTTGCTTGTGGTTCGCCCGCTCGCCCGAGACCCGGCAGGTCGTCGTCTACCGCGAGAGCTACGGCTCGGGCCTCAGGGACGAGCAGCAGGCCGAACACATCCTGGAGCGCACCGGCGACGAAGGCCTCGTGCTGCGCGTGCTCGATCCGTCCATGTTCAACCTGAGGACCGAGCAGCAACGGCCCAGCATCGCCGCCGTCTACGCCGCGCTCGGGGTCCGCCCGGTTGTGCCGGGCATGAACTCGCGCAAGCAGGGCTGGGCGATTGTGCGGCGAGCGCTCGCGCACGACTCGGGCGAGCCACGTCTGGTAGTCATGAAGGACCGCGCGCCCAATCTCGTGCGAACGCTCCCCACGTTGGTCATGGACTCGCTCGACCCCGAGGACGTGGCCGATACCTTGCACGGCGGTAAGACCGAGGACCACGCCGCCGACGCGCTCAGGTACGGCTTGTGCGCCGAGGCCCAGCCGCCCGAGCCGGACCAGGCCGAGGACTTCCGCTGGGGATGACCACACACGGGGTCGAGGACCGGGTACTCGGCGGCGAGCGCCAGACGGCCGGGCTGTGGACGCACAACGGCAAGTTGGTCATCAAGGGCGGTCCGGTCGAGTTACCGACCGGCACCGTCCAGGAACGTGTCGGCAGTTACGCCAGCCTGGTCGCGTATACCCTGCCGACGAGCAACGTGTGGACCGAGACGCCGGTCCAGGCCACGGCCACTTTCCAGGGCGGGCTGGTGCGCATCGAGTTCAACGTCTTCCTGGGCTGCCCGACCAAGGGCCAGCGCATCGTGTGGGGGATCATGCTCAATGGCGCCAATCCGGACCAGGCCCTCGGGGCATTGGACGCGCCTGAAAACAATTTCGGCATGATGGCCAGTGGCACCTACTACGTGCCCTCGCAGCCGGGCAGCGGGCGGATCGGCTTCGGCCTGTACGGGCCGGCCGGCACGCAGATCTACGCGGCGCTGCCGAGCACGCTCTACCTGACGGAGCAGCGGCGGTGAACCCAGACAACCCGACCTATCAGATCCGCGTCGATATGCCCACCCCGGTCGCCCCGCCCGACCATCCGTTCGAGCCGAGCGGCCTCGACTTCTGTGACCACGTCGTGCTCGTGCTCGACACCCACACCGTCTACTGCGGCCTGAGTCGCCGCTACCACGAAGCGCGCAGCCACCCCACGGGCGTCATCCAACCGCTTGAGCCGAGGGATCCGGTGTGAGCGAAAACGGGGTGCTGTTCGAGCAGGGGTCAAAGGCCGCCGACGCGATGGAGCGCGGCGCGCTCGAAGTGGCCGAGCAACTCAAGAGCAACTTCAGCGACCGCGACCAACTCTACGAGGACATCGACGCGGTGCTGTTCGGCAACGTGCCGGTCGAGGTGCCCGAGGCGTACAAGAAGACCGCCATCGAGGTCAGAAGCCCGCTCGCCATCCACATCGCGACGACCGTCACCGCCGCGCTCTCGGTCAACCCGATGAGCACGATGTTCAAGCCGATCGGCTTCGGCGACGTCTATCAGCAGAACTCGACCTTGCGGGAGCAGTTCTTCGAGGCGTCCTGGAAGAGGCAGGAGCAGGAGGCCAAGCGCCAGTTGCTCAGGCTCTTTTTGTGGTCGCTCGCGGTCAAGGGCGAGGGTGTGCTGAAAACCGTCGAGCGAGCCAAGACCGCCTGGAGCGATTACACCCTGGCCAGCAAGGACTTGGAGAAGGAACTCGCCAGCCAGGACTACGACCAGGACGCCCAGGACCGCCTGTATCACAGCAAGACCGAGGACTACAAACTCCGCCTGCCCTACCCGATCGCGACGACCGACGTGCCGCCCGAGACGTTCTACTACTCGAAGAACGAAAACGGGCTGACCAGCGTGTTCGAGATCAAGGAGATCCCGTACCTCGAAGCTCTGGAGCGCTTCGGTGCAGGACTGAACAGTAGCGGCGACGTGGTCGACCCGAAGACCTGGTCGGGTTTGGACCCGCGCGCGACCGAGTTGGCCAGGGCCGAGTGGGGCCACCTGATGCGCTCGGCCGGCACCAGCACGCTCAGGTGCATCGAGGGCTGGGATCACCAGTGCCAGGTCGTGCTGCTGGCCGGGCCGAACCAGCGCAACCGGAGTGGCAAGCTCGGCCAGAGCACGCTGTGCAAGGTCGTCAAGCACGCCTACGGCGACCCGATTCTGAAGTCCCTGCGGGGGCCGTACTTCCACGCGCTCGGCATCACCACCGCATCACGACTGCCCGAGCATGCGGGGCTCTCGATTTTGTTCGGCTTTCTGCGGCTGTTCCCGTTGCTCGATTCGCTGCTGACCATGCAGGGCAACGCGGCGTACATGACCGGCTTCCCGGCGTTCAAGAAGACCAGTCCGCCGGGCTCGATCCCCGGCCTACCCCAGACGCCCTACGGCAACGACGGGCGCGAGGGCAAGAAGGCCGAGCAGATCGAGCCGGGCAAGCTCTACCCGTTCGACGTGTCGCCCATCGACCAGCCCAGGAGCGGCGTCGATAGCGACAAGCTCATCGACAACATCAAGGGCATGCTGGAGTGGGCGCTGCCGAGCGTCATCCAGGGCGTCGTGGCCAGCGACCAGTCCGGTTACGCACTCAACCAGGCCGCGTACCTCGCGCGACTGGGCTGGGATCCGATTGTCAGCAACGCCCAGGTCGCGCTGGGCGACCGCATCGGCTTCGAGTCGTGGCTGATCGAGCGGCGGATCGGCGAGAAGGTCTACGCGTGGGGCGAGATCGAGGCCAAGAAGGGTAAGAAGACCATCGGCGGCCAGACCAAGGCGACCTGGCTCGGCCTCGGCCCGGACGACCTCAAGGGCGTGCATCGCTACGAGGCGCGGCTCGAACCCAGCACGCCTAGTAACGAGATCATCAAGATCAGGGCGATCGGCGAAAAGATGCAGTTGAAGTTGATCACCTACGAGGATGCCGTCGAAGAGGCTGGCGCCAACCCGGACGAGGTCGAGAAGAGTTGGCTGCTGCACGACATGAAGAACTCGCAGGAGGTCCAGACGCTGCTCAAGCAGAAGATCCTGGAGAAGGTCGGCACGATCGAGAGCGAGCGCATGCAGAAGGCCGGCGCGCCCAGTCCCGAGGAGATGGCCGGGGTCGGTGCGACGGGGGTGCCGGGTGGCACGCCGGGTGCGCCGCCGATGCCTGGTCCGGGCGGTATGCCGCCCAACCCGGTGCCCAGTCCGGGCCAGGGCCTGCCGCTCGCGCCACCGCCCCCCGCTGGCGGGGGTGGCGGGATTCCGCCGGGCGGCATTCCCGGCGCGCCGGTCGTGCCCGGGCCGCCGGGGAACTTCGTCGCCCTGCCAGGTGGCGGATGAGCCTGCGGCGGCCGATGCTGCACTACTCGAAGTACTACTACTGGTTCGTGGTGCTGGCTGGCATCGCGGGCGGCTACTGTCTGCGCGACCGGAGACGGCGTGGCTGAGTCGTCCGCGTTGCCCTACGAGGTGCCCGAGCAAGAAGAGACGCCGGCGCGGCGGGCGAGCGCGCGGCCGACGATGTTGGAAGACGTCGCCAACGACCTGGCCTTGTGGATCGACGAAACCGCGAGCAAGGTCGCGCTCGCCTTTGCCCCGGCCAGGGCGCCCTTTTCGGCCCAGGTCACCGAAGCCCAGAAGTTGGAGTACTACACTCGGCGGCTGTTTAACCCGGACGGCACGCCCAACCAGCAGGGCCGTGCCCAGGAAGTGGCGCGCCTGGGCGCCGAGGGCTTCAGCCAGGTCTACCAGGCGGTCGTACGTGCGCACCCCGACCTGCGCCCCAGGCCGGGTGAGGCGGCGATGCCGAATGTTGAGCAACTCAGACCTCCGGGAGTGAGCGCATGACGATGGGTGACTTCGCACCCGGCCAGGACTACAACGCCGAGTACCACAAGAACCTGATTACCAACGCCGACAACAACGCCAAAAACGCCTATCAGGCGTCGCTGGCCGGGTACGAGGGCGAGAAGGTCGCGCTGCTGCGCGCCCAGCAGGCATGGAAGGAAACCGTCGACAAGGCGACCATGACCGGCTACTACGAGGGCGCGCCGACGATGCCCACCCAGCAGTGGTGGGCCGAGCAGTTCGGCAACTGGGCCGCGCCAACGGCTGGCCAGCAGACGCTGAGTGCGCAGCAGCAGGCGTTTGCCCAACAGCAGGCGCTGGCCGAGATGTACGGCCAGGGCTACCAGAACTTCGGCGCGGTGCCCGGCGGCCAGCAGACGCTGAGCGCCCAGGAGCAGGCGTATACCCAGTGGCTGCGTCAGCAGCAAGAGCAGCGCCTGCAGCAAGCCCAGCAACAGGACACGGCCAACAAGTACCTGACCCTGCTCAGCAGTTTGCGCGGGCCGGCCGACTGGGCCAAGTACCAGGAGGTGCTCGGCGCAACACCCGGCGGCATGCGCGACCTGGTCGGCATGGCGATGGGTCAGTACATCCCGGGCGGCGGCGCGACGACCGGCGTGCAGCCTCAGGCGGCCAACCTGAATACGCTCTACGGCCAGGTGAGCGGCGGCGGCCAGTACGGCCAATACGGCGGTCAGCAGGCCGGCGGGGGCGCCAACTGGCCGGTCGCCAGTTTCACGCCGATGGGCAGCAACCAGGCGGCGTACGCGCCCAACAACCAGATCGCCCAACCCGAGGGTCGCGCGAGCGTGTACGCCCAGCCGACGACCAATCCCGAGAGCCTGTTCAGCCCGGCCGCGCAGGCGTTCCAGGCGGCCGGTGGCGGCACGAACACGATGGGCGCGCCGCAGCAGCAATACAACCTGCCGGCGCCCAACCAGATCGCCGCCCAGTCGTGGAAAAACATGGCCCCGAGCCAGCAGCAGATGCTGCTTGGCCAGTACGAGGCGCAGGGCTGGAACAAGG
>Ga0207712_10000320_pt1 | contig 43861 bp, 40 predicted proteins | sample KBSS44metaG_FD_184402 | JGI IMG/M metagenome (GOLD analysis project Ga0207712, IMG submission 184402) | Switchgrass rhizosphere microbial communities from Kellogg Biological Station, Michigan, USA - KBS S4-4 metaG (SPAdes) (version 2) | ecosystem: Host-associated > Plants > Roots > Rhizosphere...
CGGTTAGTAAAAGATAGAACCCGGATCGGTTCTTAGCGTTCCAGCAACGGCAGCTTGTCCGGCTTGCCATCCCACTCCTTCGCATCGGCCGGAGCATCCTTGCGTACGGTCAGCACGGGCCACGACTTCGAAAGCTCCGCATTGAGCTGGACGAACTGCTCCTGACCCGCGGGCACGTCGTCTTCCGGGTAGATCGCATTCGCCGGGCATTCCGGCTCACACAGCGTGCAGTCGATGCACTCTTCCGGATCGATCACGAGAAAGTTCGGCCCTTCGTGGAAACAATCCACCGGGCAGACTTCCACGCAGTCGGTGTACTTGCACTTGATGCAGTTTTCGGTGACGACGAAAGGCATGATCGAATAAGAGGTGCTTTTTGTGCTGGATAGAACGGCTTTTCGGGTAGAAGCGTCGCGAGCGAAGGCGCTCAACCGTGGCAAAAATCGCTTTCGAGCGTAACGGGTGAAGGGAATTTGCGTGCGCACGGAGCGCAGGATGCGGAGTGTACTCACGGTACATAAGTAATCCGAGCACCTTACGCGCGCAAATTACCGAGCGCAGTAGCTCCAAAGTGATTTTTGGCGCTCCCAAGGGGATTCGAACCCCTGTTTAGGCCTTGAGAGGGCCCCGTCCTAGGCCTCTAGACGATGGGAGCGGATTGGGTCTGTGCCGCAAGCGCGTTAGTATATCGTTTTCACCGGCCGCGAAACAGATGCCCACGCGTCCGCGGCTGTCTGCAAGAAGAACCGAAAACAACAAGAATGACCGAGACTGTCCCATCCAGCCCCAGCGCCGCCGTAGCGGTGAATCTGCGCGTCATTCCGCGCGAACAGCACACGATCTCGCGCAAGAACATTTCTTCGGGCGCACTGCGCGTGCTCTATCGCCTCAACGAAGCCGGTTTTTCCGCCTTCCTCGTCGGTGGTGCGGTGCGCGACCTGCTGCTTGGCGGGCGGCCGAAGGATTTCGACGTGGCGACCAACGCCACGCCCGAGGACGTCAAGCGCCTGTTCCGCAACTGTCGTCTGATCGGACGTCGTTTCCGCCTCGCCCACGTCGTGTTCGGCAACGAGATCGTCGAGGTCGCCACGTTCCGCGGTTCCAGCGATGACGGCACCGGCGATCGCCACGTCGTCGACGGCCGCATCGTGCGTGACAACGTCTACGGCACGATCGAGGAAGACGCAGTGCGCCGCGACTTCACCGTCAACGCGCTCTACTACGACATCGCCGATTTCTCCGTGCGCGACTACGTCGGCGGCTACGAGGATCTGATGCGGCGCGAGCTGCGCCTGATCGGCGATCCCGTGTTGCGCTATCGCGAGGATCCGGTGCGCATGCTGCGCGCGGTACGCCTCGCGGCCAAACTCGAGTTCGCGATCGCGGCCGATGCGCGTGCGCCGTTCGACGAGCTCGGCGAGTTGCTGCTGCAGGCACCGCCAGCGCGACTGTTCGACGAGTCGCTGAAGATGTTCATGGCCGGCAGCGGGCTGAAGAGCTTCCGCGCACTCGATGCCTCCGGTCTGCTCGCCGACGTCTATCCTTTGACCGCGCGCGCACTGGCGATCCGTAGCGGCGCGACGTTCCGCGCGATGATCGAGCAGGGCATGGCCAACACCGACGCGCGTGTCGCCGAGGGCAAGCCGGTGACGCCGGCGTTTCTGTTCGCGATCCTGCTCTGGGGGCCGGTACGGGCGCAGGTCGAAAAGGAACTTGCGCGCGGCACGGACATGAATCTGGCATGGATTCGCATCGGCAACCTCGTGATGAACGAGCAGTCGAAACACGTCGCCATACCGCGCCGGTTCGCGCTCGCGATCGAGGAAATCTGGTCGCTGCAGCCACGCTTCGAGAATAGGCAGAAGAAACGCGTGTTCCGCCTGCTCGCGCACCCGCGTTTCCGCGCAGCCTACGATTTTCTTCTCCTGCGCACTGGCGAAAGCGCCGAGACTGCCGCACTGGCGGAGTGGTGGACGCAGGCGCAGACGCTGGAGCACGACGATTTGGCCGCGCAGATGAACTCGATGCCGGCAGCACCGGCCGTCGCCACCGAAGACGCAAGCGACGCCGTCGCGGCTGCTCCGAAAAAACGTCCACGCCGTCGCCGCAAGCGGCCGCCCGGTGACGCCGTGCAGGCGCCGTCCGAGTAGTCGAAGCACCGTGGTTACCGCCTACATCGGCCTCGGCAGCAATCTCGACGTCCCGGACAGACAGGTCGAGCGTGCGCTGCTCGAACTGGATGCGTTACCGCAAACGCGGCTCGTCGCGCGCTCGCGTCTCTATCGCACCGCGCCCTGGGGAGGCGTCGAGCAGCCGGACTTCATCAACGCGGTGGCGCAGCTGGAAACCGGGCTCGACGCACAGACGCTGATGCGCGAGTTGCTCGCGATCGAGCAGCGCGCTGGTCGCCGCCGCGACGGCGAGCGCAACGGCCCGCGCGTACTCGACCTCGACCTGCTGCTCTACGGTAGCGGATGCGTCAAGAGCGTCGACCTGCAGGTGCCGCATCCGCGCCTGCACGAGCGCGCCTTCGTGCTCGTTCCGCTGGCCGAAATCGCGCCGGATCTCGCCGTGCCGGGACAAGGGCGGGTAGGTGAGCTGTTGGCGCGAGCCGGCGCGACTCATGGCGTCGCTCCGGTGGACAGCGCGACTTGAGGCTCCCTTGAATTGCGGCGCCGCACCACGCATCTAGGCGATTCGATACACTACGCGGCCCGCGTCCGCCGAGCGCCCCATGTCCGCCCAACCCAAATCCGCTGCCAAGCCGCCCGTCACCGCGCCGCGGTTGTTCGAGATGAAGGCCGCCGGCGAGAAGATCGTCATGCTGACCGCCTACGACGCTGGCTTCGCCGCGCAGTGTGAAGCGGCGGGCGTCGATACGGTGCTCGTCGGCGATTCCCTCGGCAACGTCGTGCAGGGGCGCGAGAGCACCCTGCCGGTGACACTCGACGACATGGTCTACCACACCGCGGCGGTGAAGCGCGGCCTGGCCACGCCGCTCCTGATCGCGGACCTGCCGTTCATGACCTATCGCGACGTCGACACCGCGCTGCGCTCGTCCGCGCGCCTTGTCGCCGAGGGGGGCGCGGCGATGGTCAAGCTCGAGGGCGCCGATTACGTGCTCGAGGTGATCGATGCGCTCGACCGTCGCCAGATACCCGTCTGTGCGCATCTCGGCCTGACGCCGCAATCGGTGCACAAGTTCGGCGGCTATCGCGTGCAGGGCAAGACCAAGTCGGCGGCCGAGCGCCTGATCGCCGATGCGCATGCGGTCGAGCAAGCCGGCGCCTCGCTGCTCGTGCTCGAGTGCGTGCCGGCGGCGCTGGCGAAGACGATCACCGCCGAACTGCGCGTCCCGACGATCGGCATCGGCGCCGGCGTCGACTGTGACGGCCAGGTGCTCGTGATCTACGACATGCTCGGTATCACACCCGGCAAGCGGCCGAAGTTCTCCAAGGATTTTCTCGCCGGCTCAGGCTCGGTTCTCGACGCGATCAAAGCCTATGCGAAGGCCGTGCGCAGCCGTGCGTTCCCGGCCCTCGAACATTCGTTCTGAGCACGATGGATACCGTCACCACGGCAGCGGAATTGCGCGCACGCATCGCCGCATGGCGGCACGAAGGCGCGCGTGTGGGCCTGGTGCCGACGATGGGCAATCTGCACGAAGGGCATTTTTCCCTGATCGATTTGTGCCGCAGGCAAGTCGACCGTGTCATAGCCAGCGTGTTCGTCAATCCGACCCAGTTCGGGCCGAACGAGGACTTTGCTCGCTATCCGCGCACGCTGGCCCAGGATCAAGCGGGGCTTGCGGCGCACGGCTGCGACCTGGTGTTCGCACCGACGGTCGAGGAGATGTATCCGTTCGGCGTCGATCAGACCGTGCGCGTCGAAGTGCCCATCGTATCCGCGCCGCTCGAAGGTGAGCGCCGCCCCGGCCATTTCGCCGGCGTCGCCACCGTGGTCACGAAACTGTTCAACCTCGTCCAGCCCGACGTCGCCGTGTTCGGGCGCAAGGACTACCAGCAACTGCTCGTGATCGAGCGCCTCGTGCGCGATCTGCGCCTGCCGATCGAGATCGTCGGCGCGCCCATCGTGCGCGAGGCGAACGGACTGGCCATGAGTTCGCGCAATCAGTACCTGTCCGCCGAGGAACGCGATCGCGCCAGCCTGATTCATTCCGTGCTGCTCGGCATGCAGGGCGAGGTGAACACGGGCAGGCCGATCGCCGAGGTCGAGCGGCTGGCGGGGTCGATTCTCGAAAAAGCGGGCTTCGTTGCCGATTATGCTGTCGTGCGCTCGGCGCAAACCCTGCTCGAGCCAGCCGTCGGCCAGCGTGACGGATTGATCTCATTGATCGCGGCCCGGCTCGGCAAGACGCGGCTCATAGACAACATGCCGATCGACCCGAATGCCCCCATCCGGAGATTGTTTGAAGCAAATCACGTTCCCCCGACAAATTTGCTCACAAACCTGTAGCAAAAAAGTTTTTCGTGTGGTAAAGTCACCACCGTCATTGGGATTTTCGCAACGCGAGCTCGTTGCCCCAGTGCACGCAGGGCGCATGTTTGGTAATCGTCACTCTGACTTACAAACCCTCACTGGATTCAGTTGAGGGTTTTTTTTCGCCTGTGTGATTTGCCTATCCCATTGAAAGTGCTGGGGTAGCTTGCAAATTGTTGCTATGCACCCAAATAGCGCGAGACAATTAGCGTTATTGCCGGCAGGCTTCGCCTGCGGCAATGACTGTCGGCGTTGAAGCTGACCTCTGTGCGGCAGCTTAACGCCGGCGATGAAGTCCGGGAATTTGACGAAGTTTGTTGTTTTTTTGCTACGGTGACGGTTATGCAGCTCAATATGCTCAAGGCGAAGATTCATCGGGCGACGGTGACTCACGCCGAATTGCACTATGAAGGTTCCTGTGCGATCGACGGGCGCCTGCTCGATATTTCCGGCATCCGCGAGTACGAGCAGATCCACATCTACAACGTCAACAACGGCGAGCGCTTTTCGACCTACGCGATCCGCGCGGACGAAGGCTCGGGCATCATCTCGATCAACGGCGCCGCCGCGCATCGCGCCGCACCGGGCGACATCATCATCATCTGCGCCTACGGCGTGTTGAACGAAGCCGAGGTCGCCAACTTCAAGCCGACCTTGGTCTACGTCGACCGCAAGAACGCTCTCAGCCACACGAAGAATTCGATTCCGAAGCAGGCGGCGTAAGCGCCCACAGCACGTGTTCGCGCACCAATGCCGAGGGGTGCTCCTTGCGCGCGGATAGCGCGGCGACCACTCCCTCGATGCGCGGCGCATTGCCGAGCGCCACGGCGATATTGCGCAGCCAGCATTCGTAGCCGATGCGACGGATCGCCGAACCTTCGGTGTTTTTCAGAAACTCTTCCTCGCTCCAGGCAAACAACTCGACCAGCGTCGCGCTGTCGAGGCCATGGCGCGCAATGAAATCGGGTTCGGCGCTTTTCTGCGCGAACTTGTTCCAGGGGCAGACGAGCTGGCAGTCGTCGCAGCCGTAGATGCGGTTGCCGATCGCGCGCCGGAACTCGACCGGGATGGAACCACGCAGCTCGATCGTCAGATACGAAATGCAGCGACGCGCATCGAGCTGGTTCGGCGCGATGATGGCCTGGGTCGGGCAGACGTCGATGCAGCGCGTACAGGTGCCGCAGTGCTCGCTTGCTGGGGCGTCCACCGGCAGCGGCAGGTCGGTGAATAGTTCGCCGAGAAAAAACCACGATCCCGCGCTGTGGTTGATCAGATTGGTGTGCTTGCCGATCCAGCCCAGGCCGGAGTTGCGCGCGAGTGCCTTTTCCATGACCGGCGCAGAATCGACAAACGCGCGGTAGCCGAACGGGCCGGTTTCAGCGGCGATGCGCTCGGCGAGCTTCTGCAGGCGTGCACGCAGCAGCTTGTGGTAATCGCGACCGAGCGCATAGCGCGAGACATAGGCGAGCGAGGGGTCGTCGAGCACTTCCCAAGCGTCGCGCGCCTGCGGCGGGTCGTAGTCCATGCGCACCGAGATCACGCGCAGCGTGCCGTCGTGGAGTTCGGCCGGGCGGCTGCGCTTCACGCCGTGACGCTGCATGTAGTCCATTTCGCCGTGGCGCTCCGCGGCCAGCCAGTTCAGCAGATGCGCTTCGTCGGCGCCGAGATCGGTTGCGCTGACGCCGACCTGCTGGAAGCCGAGTTCCACGCCCCAGCGCTTGATGCGCGCGGCGAGTTCGACGTAGTCGGTGGGCGAGGGCATAACCATAAGTATAATTGTTCGCATGAACGGTCACCCGCTCCATACCATTGCGCAGGTGCGCACACTGGAACGCACGGCGATCGATGCGTTGCGAATTCCCGGCGACGAGCTGATGCGTCGGGCCGGCGCTGCCGCGTGGGACCAATTGCGCTTGCGCTGGCCCGGTGCGCGCCGCATCGCCGTCCTTTGCGGAGTCGGCAACAACGGCGGCGACGGCTACGTTGTCGCCCGGCTCGCGCATGATGAAGGTCTTGATGCGGTCGTGATCGCGCTTGGTTCGCCACGCGAAGGCAGCGAGGCTGCCCGGGCGCATGCGGATTGGTGTGCACGCGGCGGCGCCGCTCTGCCGCCGGATGAGCAATGGCCGCAAGCCGATGTCTACGTCGACGCACTGTTCGGTATCGGTCTTGCGCGCGCGGCCGACGGTCCCGCACGCAACCTGATCGAAAAGCTGAACGCGGTCGCCGCGCCCGTGCTGGCACTCGATGTGCCGTCGGGCCTGGACGCCGACACGGGATTTGCGCCGGGACCGGTCGTACGGGCGACGATGACGGTCACGTTCATCGCCGACAAGCGCGGATTGCACACCGGTGTCGCCGCAGACGTCGCCGGCGACGTCGTCGTTGATTCGCTTGGCTTGTCGAATGAAATCCATGCAAATGAGTCTTGCGATGCCTGTTTGCTCGACACCGCGATGATTGCCGCCGTCCTGCCGCCGCGCGCGCGCGACGGGCACAAGGGCCGCTACGGTCACGTACTCGCGGTCGGCGGCGATCACGGCATCGGCGGAGCGATCCGCTTGGCAGCTGAAACGGCATTGCGCACGGGCGCAGGGCTCGTCAGCGTGGCGACGCGGGCCGAACATGTCACCGCGATCAATGCCGCACGTCCAGAGCTGATGGTGCACGCGGTGTCCGGTATCCAGGAATTGCAACCGCTGCTCGAGCGCGCCAGCGTGGTCGCCCTCGGCCCAGGCCTCGGTCGGCGCGCCTGGGGGCATGCGCTCTGGCATGCGGCGATCGCGGCCGGCAAGCCACTGGTGCTCGATGCGGACGGATTGAACCTGCTCGCGAACGACGGTGTGGCACTGCCGGCGCAGGCCGTGTTGACGCCCCATCCCGGCGAGGCAGCGCGTCTGCTTGGCGTCGACATTGAAGCGATCGCACGCGATCGCTTCGCTGCCGCACGCGAGCTGGCCCGCCGGCATCACGCCGTCGTCGTGCTCAAGGGTGCGGGGACGCTGATCGCGAATCCAGGCGGCGATATCGCCGTCTGTCCTTGGGGCAACCCGGGCATGGCGACGGGTGGCATGGGCGATGCGCTGACCGGAGTGATCGCGAGCCTGCTCGCCCAGGGGTTTGATGCGTGGGGTGCAGCTTGGACGGGCGTGGCCTTGCATGCGCGCGCAGGCGACGTTGCGGCGCGTGACGGCGAAGCAGGTCTGATCGCGAGCGATCTGCTCGGGCCACTGCGTCGCCTGCGCAACAATTTTGCTGCGGCATGAGCGGCCGATTCAAAACAGAGCTGGACGAGGTCGAGCTGGACGAGACCGAACTGGTCGCGCTCGCACAGCGTCTCGCCGGGCGACTCGAAGACGGCGGCGTGATTCATCTGCGTGGCGACCTCGGCGCGGGCAAGACCACTTTTGCGCGCGCCTTGCTCGGTGCGCTCGGTGTGGGCACGCGGATCAAGAGTCCGACCTACAGCCTGATCGAGTCGTATGAAGTGCGCGGTCTGCCGATCCATCACCTTGACCTGTACCGGATCGCGGCGCCGGAGGAACTGGAATTCCTCGGTTTGTCGGATCTGGCCGTGGCGCGATTCCTGTTGCTTGCCGAGTGGCCGGAGCGCGGCGGTGACGCGCTGCCCGTGCCGGACTTGATCGTGCATCTGGCGCATGCCGGCCCGAGAAGGCGGCTGCGGCTGGAATCAGAAACAGCGCGCGGCGCGCGCTGGCTTGGCATCCTTAGTGGTCAGACTTCGGGCTGAGCACAATCTCTAGTAGTCATTCAGGAATATGATCTAGAACTCGGATTTGTAAAGAAAAATCCTTGATTTTTCTCATGCTTTGAGATTCAATTCGCGGCATGTGGGGAATTCCGTGCCAATCGTTGCGTCGCCTGACCGTCGGCGGATTGCTGCTGGTGCTGACGCCGTTTTCCTCCGCAGCTGACCTGAAGACCGCGAAGATCGCGGTCGAAGCGGAGCGCACGCGCGTGTTCCTCGATCTCGCAGGCCCGGTCGACTACAAGCTGTTCGAGATCGCCAATCCCGACCGCATCGTGCTCGACCTGCGCGACTCTGCGGCGGCCGAGAGCTTCGCTGCGCCGGGCGGCAAGGGTCTGCTCAAGTCGCTGCGCACCGGCGCACAGAACAAGACCGACCTGCGCGTCGTGCTCGACCTCGCGGCCGACGTGCGGCCCAAGAGTTTCTTGATGCCGCCCGACGGCGGCCAGGGCTATCGCCTCGTCGTCGACCTGTATCCGAAAGGCAAGGGCAAGGCCGAAGTCGTCAAGTCCGCGCGCGTCGCGCCGGCGAAAGCGCGCGACGTTGTTGTCATGATCGACCCCGGTCACGGCGGCAATGATCCGGGCGCGAAAGGCAACGCGGGCACCCAGGAAAAGAACATCACGATGATGGTGTCGCGCGAACTCAAACGCCAGATCGACAAGACGCCGGGCATGCGCGCCGTGCTGACGCGCGACGGCGATTACTACGTCGGCCTTGAGGACCGCTACCACAAGGCGCGCGAGATGAAGGCCGACCTGTTCGTATCGATTCATGCGGACGCGTTCACTTCCAGCGATGCGCGCGGTTCCTCGGTGTGGATGCTGTCGCCGCGCGGCGCGACCAGCGAAGCAGCGCGTTTCCTTGCCGATCGCGAGAACAATTCCGACCTCGTCGGCGGGGTCAAGCTCGACCGCAAGGACAATACGCTCGCTGCGGTGCTGCTCGATCTGTCGCAAAGCTCGACGATCGAGGCAAGCGGTGCGGTCGCGCAGCAGGTGCTGCGCGCGATCGGCAAGCTCGGGCCGACTCATCGCGGCTATGTCGAGAAAGCGAACTTCGTCGTGCTGCGCTCGCCTGACGTGCCTTCCATCCTCGTCGAGACCGCATTCATCACCAATCCGGAAGAAGAGCGTCGGCTCAACAATCCCGAGCAGCGCGAGCTGCTCGCGACCGCGATCCTCAACGGCATGCGCACCTACCTGCAATCGACCCCACCGCCGGGCACGCAGTTCGCGGTCGCCGCGGACAAGAACAAGCCCGAGCGCCTCGCCTCGCGCAAAGTCGAAGACAGCGACGACTCTTCCGCTGAGGGTATCGCGCTGGCGCGCGTGCCGCGCAGTTGAGCGCCGAGTTATGATGGACGGATGCCGCGCATCCGTCAGCTTCCGCAGGAACTCGTCAATCAGATCGCCGCGGGCGAAGTCATCGAGCGGCCCGCTTCCGTCGTCAAGGAACTCGTCGAGAACAGTCTCGATGCGGGCGCGACACGCGTGGAAATCGACATCGAGGACGGCGGCTCGCGCCTGATCCGTGTGCGCGACGATGGCGCCGGCATCGCCGCCGACGAATTGCCGCTCGCGGTGTCGCCTCATGCGACGAGCAAGATCGCCTCGCTCGAGGATCTCGAGCACGTGCGCACGCTCGGCTTCCGCGGCGAAGCGCTGCCGTCGATTGCTTCGGTGTCGCGTTTTTCCATCACGTCGCGTCCTCGCGAAGTGAAAAATGAAGACGGGTCGAAAGCGCGCGAGGCCGACACGGCGTCGCGCATCGAAGTCGAAGCGGGGCAGACCTCGGCGCCGCGGCCGGCGCAGCATCCGGCAGGCACCACGATCGAAGTGCGCGACCTGTTCCACAACGTGCCGGCTCGGCGCAAGTTCCTGCGCGCGGAGCGCACCGAATTCGGGCATATCGAGGAGTTGGTCAAGTCTTTGGCGCTGGCGCGGCCGCGGATCGAATTCCGGGTGACGAACAACGGCAAGCCTTCGCGTCTGATGCGTCCCGCGCAAAGCGAGGCGGCGATGGCGGTGCGTCTTGCGGAAATACTCGGCGAAGACTTCCCGGCGCAAAGCCTGCGTGTCGACCATGCCGGTGCCGGCTTGCGCCTTTCGGGTTGGGTCGGCCTGCCGACCGCTTCGCGCAGCCAGGCCGACCAGCAGTACTTCTACGTCAACGGCCGCCTCGTGCGCGACAAGGTCGTCACCCATGCCGTGCGCCAGGCCTATGCCGACGTGCTCTACCACGGCCGCCATCCGGCCTATGTGCTGTTCCTCGAACTTGATCCGGCGATCGTCGATGTCAACGTGCATCCGGCCAAGTCCGAAGTACGTTTCCGCGAGAGCCGGCTCGTACACGATTTCCTGTACCGCACCCTGCACGAGGCGCTGGCGCAGACGCGCGCGGGTTCGGTCACCTCAGTCATCGCCGGTACCTCGCCGATTCCGGTCGAATCGAATCAGCAGGTATCGTCATTCGATAGCGCGATGCGTGCAGCGCAGGCGGCGAACTACGCACCTGTCGCGCCGGCTGCATGGCGCGGCCAGACCGGATTGAACCTTGGCGTGCGCGAACCGCGCGTCGACTACCTCGCCCTGCTCGCAGGTGGCGCGGACAAGTCGCGCGGCGCCGACCACGCCAGCGATGCGTCGGCGGCGAACGACGCGGCATTGCCTTCATCGCAGGGTGACGTGCCGCCGCTCGGCTATGCGCTGGCCCAGCTTGCCGGCATCTACGTGCTCGCCGAAAACGCGCAAGGCCTGATCCTCGTCGACATGCACGCCGCGCACGAACGCATCACCTACGAAAAGCTCAAGGCGGCGCAGGCGACCGACGGCATCCGTGCGCAACTTCTGCTGGTGCCGTTGGCGCTCGCGGTCAGCGCGCGCGAAGCGGCGGTGGCCGAGGATCATGCAGACGAACTTGCGGCGCTCGGTTTCGAAATCGTGCGTTCGGGGCCGCAGAGCGTGACGATCAAGCGCTATCCCGGCCTGCTCGAAGGCGCGGACGTCGGCGCGCTCGTGCGCGACGTGCTCGCCGACTTCGCCGCGCACGGCACGACGCGGCGCCTGCAGGAAGCACATAACGATATGCTGTCGACGATGGCCTGCCACGGCTCGGTGCGCGCGCATCGGCGCTTGACTCTGCCGGAAATGAACGCATTGTTGCGCGAGATGGAAGCGACCGAGCGATCGGGGCAATGCAACCATGGCCGGCCGACCTGGGTGCAGCTCTCGATCGCCGATCTCGACCGCATGTTCCTGCGCGGACGCTAAGCCGCGTCGGTGACGACATTCAACCAACCGGAATTTTGCGATGCGCTATTTGGGAATCGTGTTGATGACTGCCATGTTGACAACGGGTGCCGCTGCTGCGACCGGCAGTGATGACGCGGCTTATCGCAAGGAAATCGAAACCTGGCAGGCCAAGCGCGTCGAGCGACTGAAGTCGCCAAATGGCTGGCTTAGCCTGGTCGGCCTGGAGTGGCTCAAGGAGGGCATGAACACGATCGGCTCGGCCAAGGACAATGCCATCGTGATCGCCAAGGCGCCGCCACATCTCGGCAATATCGTGCTCGACCGCGGCAAAGCTACGTTCTCGCTCGATCCGCGCGCGACCGAGGCGAAGATCGATGGCGAGAAAAAGCCCGGTGCCGAACTCGCCGACGACAGCCAAGAGAAGCCGACTACGGTCAGCTTCGGCACGGTCAATTTCTACCTGATCAAACGCGACGACAAGTTCGGCCTGCGCATCAAGGACAGCGCAGCCGACACGCGCGTGCATTTTGCCGGCATCGATCGCTTCGACATTGATCCTTCCTGGCGCGTCGAAGCGAAATGGGAAGCCTACGATCCGCCGCACCAGATCGAGGAGGCGAACATCCTCGGCCAGATCGACAAGGTCACGGTGCCCGGCGCGGCAACGTTCGAGCATGCCGGCAGGACCTACAAGGTCGAACCGATGCTTGAGAACCCCGGCGACACCGAACTGTTCCTCGTCTTCGCCGATCGCACCAGCGGCAAGGAAACCTACGGCGCCGCACGCTTCCTCTACGCCGCCATGCCGAAGGACGGCAAGCTGATTCTCGACTTCAACAAGGCCTACAACCCGCCGTGCGCGTTCACGCCTTTTGCGACCTGCCCGCTGCCGACACAGCAGAACCGGCTCGATATGCGGGTGACGGCGGGCGAGAAGAAATACCGCGGCGGGCACGACTAGGGCGGCGGCGCTTTTGCAACGAGCTGGGCTCGGTGAATTGAGCCCTTACTTGCCGGTGAAAACGGGCTTGCGCCGCTCGAGAAACGCCTTCGTTCCCTCGCGCATGTCCTCGGTCGAGAAGGCGAGGCCGAACGCCTGCGTCTCGTAGTCGAGGCCGGCTTCGATACCGCATTCGCCGCCGATCAGGATCGCATCGAGGATGCCGGCGATGGCGTGCGGCGCGCTCGCGGCGAGCTGGTCGGCGAGCTGGTCGATTTCCGCGTCGAGTTCTTCCTGTGCGACGACGCGCGTGAGCACGCCAAGTGCGTGCGCGCGCGCCGCGTCGATCGGCATGCCGGTCAGGCACAGCTCGAGCGCGGCGCTGCGTCCGGCCAGCCGCAGCAGGCGCTGGGTGCCGCCGAAGCCCGGAATGACACCGAGGTTGATCTCGGGCTGGCCGACCTTGGCCCTGTCGCCGGCGATACGCAGGTGGCAGCATATGGCCAGTTCGAGGCCGCCGCCCAGAGCGAAGCCCTGGATGCGCGCGATCACCGGTTTACCGAGGCGTTCGATGCCGAGCATCATCGCCTGGCCGCGGCGCGCGGTTTCCTGTGCTTGCAGCGGCGTGAGCGTGGCGAGCTCAGCGATGTCTGCGCCGGCGACGAAGGCCTTTTCGCCGCTGCCGGCGAGGATCACGGCGCGCACCGCGTCATCGGCCTTGGCCTGGCCGAACGCGATGCCGAGTTCGTTGATCGTTTCGCGGTTGAGCGCATTGAGCTTGTCCGGGCGGTTGATCGTGATGCGGCGCACCGCGCCACGGTCGTCGACAAGCAGATTTCGATAGGCCATGAAGAACTCGCTTTTTGTTGAAGAGTGCGGCCAAGGACGGTCGCTTTTTGATTTCCGCGATCACGGATGATCGCAAAAGTTAATCGAAATGCCGCCAAGATGGCGGCTTTGTGATTCTCGCGCTCAAGGAAGAGCGCATAAACAAATGCTGGCCTCGCGATTTTCTCATTCGTGGACGAATGCACAAGCAAATACACACCTGAACAGCCCCTGTTCAGGCGGCTCCCGTAGTATCGCTGGCTGGCATCGGCTGGCTCGGGTAGAATGCCCGGCTTTCGCGCAGGTTTGCTTCGGGCGCCGTATTTTTCTCGGGCGTTCGCGTGGGATTTTCATTCTGGAGGTTTGCATGAAGTTGCATCTGGGTCTCATCGCGGCGGGCGTGCTCGTCGCCGGTTCCGCGTTCTCCGCACAGGACAGCAAGCCTGCGGCCGCAGCCGCGCCCGCTGCCGCTCCGGCGGCTGCGCAGCAGCAGAAGCCGCCGCCGCCGCTGACCGCGGCCGATCGGCCGAATCTTTCCTATGCGCTCGGCTTCCAGATCGGCGACGATCTCGCCGGCCGCAAGGTCGACGTCGACATCAATCAGGTCATCAAGGCGCTGCAGGACGGCTACGCCAAGCGCCAGCCGACCGTTGCCGTAGAAACGATGCGCGATGTGCTCGGCCGCTTCCAGTACGAGCAGTACAGCAAGGCCAAGAGCGAGTACGACAAGCTTTCTTCCGAGAACAAGTCCAAGGCGCAGCGCTTCTTCGCCGAGAACAAGAGCAAGCCGAACGTGAAGTCGTTGCCGAGCGGCGTGCAGTATGTCGTGATCGAGGACGGCACCGGCAGCAAGCACCCGACCCTGCAAAGCGAAGTGACCGCGAATTTCCGCCTGTCGCTGCTCAATGGCCAGGAGCTCGACTCCTCGTTCGCGCGCGGCGAGCCGTTCAAGTTCAAGGTCAACGAAGTGCTCAAGGGCTGGCAGGAAGTACTGCCGCTGATGAAGATCGGCGACTACTGGCGCGTCTACGTGCCGTCCGACCTGGCCTATGGCGAGCGCGGCGACGGTCGCCGCATCGGTCCGGACGAGGCACTCGTTTTCGAGCTCAAGCTCATGGACGTCAAGCCGTAAGAAGAAGCGAATCGCAAGAACTCAACGCCGCGCTCGTCGCGGCGTTGATGTTTTAGGGATTCGACGCCATCGTATACAGAGCATGTTTTCCTGGAAAAGCCCGCCGCCGAAAGCGATCCTGACGCCGTGCATCGGCGTCTGCGTGCTCGATGCGAGTGGGCATTGCGAGGGCTGCCATCGCAACATCGACGAGATCGCGCGCTGGGGTTCGCTGGACGATGCGGAACGCATGCGCTTGATGGACGAGGTGTTGCCGCAACGTGCGCAAGCGGGGCCTGCCGCGTGATGTCTGCTCTCGCCGCGGCCGACTTGCGCGAACGCGTGCTGCGCGGCGTGCGACCGCTCGACGCGCTGTTGCCCGAGAACGGTTGGAACCACGACGACATGCGTCTTCTGATCGGCGCCGGCGTGCGCCGTCCTGCCGCTGTGCTGGTCGCGCTGATCAATCGTGATGACGGCCTCAATGTGCTGCTGACCCGGCGCACGGATGATTTGAATCACCACGCGGGCCAGGTCAGCTTCCCGGGCGGCGCGATCGATGCGGGCGACGCGAATGCCATCGCCGCTGCGCTGCGCGAGACCCACGAAGAGATCGGCGTCGACCACGGGCTGATCGAGCCGATCGGTTATCTCGACACGTTCGAAACGATCTCGAGCTACCGCATCACCCCGGTCGTCGCCTGGCTCGATGCCGGCTACCATGCCGTGCCGAATCCGCGCGAGGTCGCCGAAGTGTTCGAGGTGCCGCTGGCACATTTTCTCGACCCGTCGAAGAAGCATGTCGTGCGCATGAGCTACCAGGGCAGGGAGCGCGACATCCACGAATTCTGGTATGCCGGCCAGCGCATCTGGGGTGCGACTGCGGCGATGCTGCTCAATTTCGTGCAGCGCCTGGAGATTGCCTTGCCATGAATAGCTTGCCGCTGATTTCCGCCACCGATCTCGCCGCGCGACTCGGCGACGCAGATCTGCTCGTCGTCGACTGCCGCTTCGACCTGGCCAATCCATCTTCCGGCGCGCGCGATCCGGGCCGCGGCGAGCGCGATTACAACGAAGCGCACGTTGTGGGTGCCGTCTACGCGGACCTCGATCGCGACCTTTCCGATCTGTCCAAGCCCGGCCTCGGCCGCCATCCGCTACCCGATGCAACGGCATTTTCCGCGGTACTCGCGCGCTGGGGCTGGACGCGGCAAACACAGGTCGTCGCTTACGACGCCGCAGGCGGCGCGCTCGCCGCGGCACGGCTGTGGTGGATGCTGCGCCTCGTCGGCGCGCGCAATGTCGCCGTGCTCGATGGTGGTTGGGGTGCATGGCAGCGAGCCGGGTTGCCGGTCGAGGCGACAACGCCGCCGCGCACGGCGACCGTGGTCGCTGTCGAATTTGCAAAGAACGAAATTGTATACACGGACGAGTTGCGCACGCTGCGCGAACGCGCGGCAGCCGTGGTCCTCGACGCGCGCGCCGCGGCGCGTTTCCGCGGCGAGGTCGAGCCCATCGATCCGGTCGCTGGCCATATCCCCGGCGCGCTGAATCGCCCTCTCAGCGAAAACCTCGGCGTAGATGGCCGCTTCAAGCCGGCCGCCGAATTGCGCGAGGAATTGCTCGCCGTGATCGGCGCGCATGCGCCCGCGACGGTGGTCCACAGCTGTGGTTCCGGGGTCAGTGCCTGCCAGAATCTGCTTGCGTTCGAAATCGCGGGACTGCATGGATCGCGCGTCTACGCGCCGTCGTGGAGCGGTTGGATTTCCGACTCCGCCAATCCGATTGAACGCGGTGCGGCATAGGCCGACGGCTCGTCGCGCCTACTTCGACTTCAACTTTGCCAGCACGGCCTTGAGTGTCGTGCGCGACTCGTCGCCGAACCAGTCGCGCACGAAGGCGTCGACATCGCTGCGGTATGCGGCATCGAATGCGGTCACCAGGTCTGCGCGCGCTATCGCGCGGGTCTTGGCCATCGCCCGTGGCGGCAACGCGAGCAAAGCGCGCAACCAGGCGAACGCGCGCGGGGCCACGTCGTCGGGTTCGGCCAATTCGTCGACGAAGCCGATGCGCAGCGCCTCGTCCGGATCGACCATGGCGCCCGCGACCATCAGACGCTCGGCGCGATAGGCGCCGACCAGGCGGCGCAACCCGGTCTGGATTTCGGGTGGCACGGACAGGCCGACCTGGGTTTCGTTGAGGCCGATGCGGAATGCCCCGCGCGCCATCACGCGATAGTCGCAGAACGTTGCCAGCACCGCGCCGCCGGCCGGCGCGTGGCCGGCGATCGCGACGACGATCGGCACGCTCGATGCGGCGATCGCGCGGCACAGCGTTGAGTATTCGCGCCACAGCTCGGCCATGCGTCCGGCCGCGTCGAGTTCGAGCACCGCGGCGACGTCGAGGCCGGCGCTGAACATGCCTGGCCGACCGCTCAGCACGATGCCTCGCGCGCGGCCGTCAGGCGCGGCGACGATTGCTTCACGCAACGCGCGACTCAGTTCGAGGTCGAAGGCGTTGACCGGCGGACGCGCGAGGCGCAGTTCGAGGATGTCATCGTGGCGGAGCTGTTCGAGCATGCGGTTTTCGAATTTGAGTTCTGTGTTGCCGACACATCCATGCAGGAGCGATGCGCATCCTCGCGCGTCACTTGAATGATTCGGTCCACTGGTACTGCACGGTATAGGTCACCGTCGCCTCGCCGTTCGCGGGCACGTCGAGCTTGAACTCGACCGTGTCGGAATTCTTCTTCTCGTATTTCGCCGAAGACTGGGTGATGTTCCATTGCGTCCAGCGATACAGGTGTTCGCGCACGAGAACAATCCTGCTGGCGTCGCCCGCGTTGCTCACGCGCAGCGCGAACGTTTCGTTCAAGCTGCGCTGATTCTTGTCGATCGCGAAGTCGGTCTGGCGTCGTTCGCCACGCAGGTCGAAGGCGTCGCCGAGTTGCAATGCGAGCGGCTCGTTCTTCGGTGTATGACCGATCTGGTCTTCGCCGACGAATTCGGGCGCGCCGTCGTTGGCCGCCTGCAGCATGCGCACGCGTCCGGCCGGCATCGCGCGATCGATGCGGAATGCGAGCGTCGAGCGTACCGGCTGCGTGCCGCTTGCACCGTAACTGCGTTCGGTAATCGGCGCCATGCCGGGATTCGCGCGGAAATGCGTCGCTTCGAACAGGTATTGGCGCTGGCATGCGAGCGGCGTGTCGGGAAAGAGGGCGACGCGCTGCAGGCCATTGTCGACGAGGTCGAGCGGCGTGTCGATCGTGTACTCGTGGTAGTCGCCGACCGAGCCGCTTTCGGCCGCAACAGGTGCGGCGGCACCTGCTTTCGCCATCATCACCGGGCGCGGCCCGCTCTGCTGCGCGACCCGGTTCGGTGAGCCGGCGATCAGCTTGACCTGGGCGCCGCGATAGCTCGCGCCGCTGCGGTTGGCGATCAGCGCCCATCCGGACAAGGTCAGCTTGCAGTCGCTGCCTGCGCCGATCCAGCCCGAATACTCGGCGCGCCAAGCCAGACCCTGGGTCGGATAGACGAGTTCGATACCGCGCGGGCCACCTTGCTTCGCGTTGACGTCGAGATGCAGCGCCGGTGTGGCCGACATGCCTTTGGGCAGGTCGGGGAAGGTCACGCGGCTGTAGTCGGTCACCGTGGTCACGCGACCGTCGGCCAGTTGTACGGTGAGGCCGCCGTTGTTCGACAGCAGCGTGCCGCTGATTGCCGCCGCCACGGGATTCGCACCGTTGCCGGCGATCTCGACCGGATGGCCGATCTGACGTTGGACGAGCGCGTCGAACGACAACGTCTGGTCGTCGAAACGCTGACTGACGATCGTCGCATCGCCGGGTTCGACAAAACGTGCGCTGAGCGCCGAGGGGTCGAGCCAGCGCGCCACCTCGCGCACTTCGATGGCGTTGTTGCCGGGATTGAAATTGAACTGGCGCCGGTCGCGCACGACGGCGTAGCCGCCGACATTGTCCGCGCTAGCCTCGGTGGCTGTTTCGAACAGCCCGTCGCCGTTGTTCGCCTGCGCGCTGTAGATCGATAGCGCGTAGCGTGACGAAGGCGCTTGCGCGCTGGCCGTGGCGGCGATTCCGGCGGCCAGGGAAACGGCGAATATCGTGCGGCGCATGGTCGCGGTCCGTGCAGTGAAGGTCACGCGGGCTATCATAGCGAGAAACCCCGCAAGGAATGTTTCCGATGCGTCGATTGATCACGCTGATGGTGCTCGCGCTGGCATCGATCGAGGCCGCGTCGGCAGCAGGGCGCCTCGAAGTGACCGGCGCGTGGATTCGCACCGCGCCGCCGGGGGCGATGATGCTGGCGGGCTATGCCACGCTGCGCAACACCGGCGATGCGCCACTGACGGTGACCGGCGCGGACAGCGAGGCGTTCGGCGATGTGTCGCTGCACGAAAGTATCGAGATCGACGGCGTTGCGCGGATGGACGCGCTCGGCTCGATCGAAATCGCAGCGGGAGCGAGCGTCGTTCTCGCGCCCGGCGGCAAGCATCTGATGCTGATGCGGCCGAAGGGCGAGCCAAAATCGGGGGAAAGTATAAAAATCCACATTGCCGCGAAGCCCGGCGAGGGCAACACGGCCAATTTCGTCGTGCGCGACACGGCACCGTAGATTTTTCTTCCTTCCTCCAGTGGGGGAAGGGAAGCACTACGCGCAGGCGACGCGCATCGCTTCAGGCAACGCCGTCGATTTACCCGTTGCCGGATCGATCCAGACCATGACCACATTGCCGTCCATGTAGAGCACGGACGCGTCCCGGGCATCGACGATGCGATGCGCGATCGTGACCGAACTGTTGCCGAGCCTCTCGCAGAACAACTGCACGACGATCTCGCCGGGCCAGGTCAGCGGCCGGCGGTAGTTGGCCTGCACGGCGGCCATGATCGGCTTGCTGCCGTTGCCGCGATCCCAATCGTCGACGAGGTCGGCCAGCCAGCGCACGCGTGCCTCCTCGAGATAGCGCAGGTACATCGCATTGTTGACGTGGCCGAACGCGTCCTGGTCGCCCCAGCGCAGGGCAATCGTGACTTCGGCGATCTTGCGCAAGGCGGGTTTCGTCGCATCGTTCATGCGGCCTTCCTCTTCTTGTTGCCGCTGCCTAGTACGCGCGCAAGGAACCGACCCGTGTGTGACGCTTCGTTCCTGGCGATATCCTCCGGTGTGCCGGTCGCGACGATCTGGCCGCCGCGATGGCCGCCTTCGGGGCCGAGATCGATCACCCAGTCGGCGGTCTTGATCACGTCGAGGTTATGTTCGATCACGACCACGGTGTTGCCGTCATCGCGCAGGCGATGCAGTACCTTGAGCAACTGTTCGATGTCGTGGAAGTGCAGGCCGGTGGTCGGCTCGTCGAGGATGTAGAGCGTGCGGCCGGTGTCGCGCTTGGACAGTTCGCGCGACAGCTTTACGCGTTGCGCCTCGCCACCCGACAGCGTCGTCGCGCTCTGGCCGAGCTTGATGTACGACAAGCCCACGTCCATCAGCGTTTCGAGCTTGCGCGCAAGCGCCGGCACGGGCTCGAACAGCTTGAGCGCGTCCTCGACCGTCATGTCGAGCACGTCGGAAATCGTGTAGCCCTTGTAGTGGATCTCGAGTGTCTCGCGGTTGTAGCGCTTGCCGTGGCAGACGTCGCAGGGCACGTAGACGTCGGGCAGAAAGTGCATCTCGACCTTGATCATGCCGTCGCCTTCGCAGGCTTCGCAGCGGCCGCCCTTGACGTTGAACGAGAAGCGCCCCGGCTGGTAGCCACGTGCTCTCGCTTCCGGGACTTGCGAATACAGCTCGCGCAGCGGCGTGAACAGGCCGGTGTACGTGGCCGGATTCGAGCGTGGCGTGCGCCCGATCGGCGACTGGTCGATGTCGACGACCTTGTCGAACAGCTCCAAGCCTTCGACCTTCTCGAACGGCGCCGGCTTTTCGTTCGCCCCGTTGAGCTCGGCCGCGGTATGGCGGAACAGCGTGTCGTTGATCAGCGTGGACTTGCCCGAGCCGGAGACGCCGGTGACGCAGACGAACAGACCGGCGGGAATTTCCAGGTCGACATTCTTGAGGTTGTTGCCCGACGCGCCCTTGATCTTCAGCACCACCTGCGGATCGAACTCATGACGCTTCTTCGGCACCTCGATGCCAAGCTTGCCGGACAGATACTGCCCGGTCAGCGAGCGCTTCGCGTCGAGCACATCCTTGAGCTTGCCTTGCGCGACGATTTCGCCGCCGTGCACGCCTGCGCCGGGGCCGATGTCGACGATGTGGTCGGCGATGCGGATCGCGTCCTCGTCATGTTCGACGACGATGACCGTGTTGCCGAGGTCGCGCAGCCGCGTCAATGTGCCGAGCAGGCGCTCGTTGTCGCGCTGGTGCAGGCCGATCGAGGGCTCGTCGAGCACGTACATGACGCCGACGAGACCGGCGCCGATCTGCGAGGCGAGACGGATGCGCTGCGCTTCGCCGCCAGAGAGCGAATCGGCCTGGCGGTCGAGCGTCAGATAGTCAAGACCGACGTCGACGAGGAATTTCAGGCGCTCGCGGATCTCCTTGACGATCTTCGCCGCGATCTCGCCGCGCCAGCCGGCGAGCTTGAGCACGTCGAAGAACGCTTGCGACTGGTCGATCGGCAGCGCGGTCAGCGCGGGCAGGTTGCTGTCGCCGACGAACACATTGCGCGCGCTGCGGTTGAGGCGTTGGCCTTGGCAGTCGGGGCAGGGGCGTTCGCTGATAAACTTGGCCAGTTCCTCGCGCACGGCGGGCGACTCGGTTTCCTTGTAGCGCCGTTCCAGGTTCGGCACGATGCCTTCGAACTTGTGCTTGCGCGTCACCGCACCGCCGGTTTCGGTCAGATAGCGGAACGTGATCTGCTCTTCGCCCGAGCCGAACAGCACGGCCTTGCGGATGTTTTCGGGCAGCGTTTCCCAGGCTGAGTCGATGTCGAAGCCGTAGTGTCGAGCCAGCGACATGATCATCTGGAAGTAGTACATGTTGCGCCGGTCCCAGCCGCGCACGGCACCGGCGGCGAGCGACAGGTTCGGGTGCACGACGACGCGCGCGGGATCGAACACCTGGGTCACGCCGAGGCCGTCGCAACTCGGGCACGCGCCGACCGGCGAGTTGAACGAGAACAGGCGCGGCTCGAGCTCGGGCAGCGAGTAATCGCAAACCGGGCAGGAATAACGTGAGGAGAAGATCGTCGGGCTGGCCTTCTCGTCGTCGAGATCGACCACGAGCACGATGCCGTCGCCGAGGCGCAACGCCGTTTCGAACGATTCAGCGAGGCGCTGCTTGATCTCCTCGCTCGGGCGGAAGCGGTCGATCACCGCTTCGATCGTATGCTTCTGGCGCAACGCCAGCGCGGGCACCGCGTCGAGTTCGTGCAGCACGCCGTCGACGCGTGCACGCACGAAGCCCTGCGCGCGCAATTGTTCGAATACCTGCAGATGCTCGCCCTTGCGCTCGCGCACGATCGGCGCGAGCAGCATGTAGCGGCGCTCGGGATTCATCGCCAGGGTGGCGTCGACCATCTGGCTCACGATCTGCGCTTCGAGCGGGATGCCGTGGTCCGGACAGCGCGGGGTGCCGACGCGCGCAAACAGCAGGCGCAGGTAATCGTAGATCTCGGTGATCGTGCCTACCGTCGAGCGCGGATTGTGCGACGTCGACTTCTGCTCGATCGAGATCGCCGGTGACAAGCCCTCGATGTGGTCGACGTCGGGCTTCTCCATCACCGAAAGAAATTGGCGTGCGTACGCCGACAGCGATTCGACATAACGGCGCTGGCCTTCGGCGTAGATGGTGTCGAAGGCGAGCGAGGATTTGCCCGAGCCCGACAGGCCGGTGATCACGATCAGGCTGTCGCGCGGCAGGTCGAGATCGATGTTCTTGAGGTTGTGCGTGCGTGCGCCGCGGATGCGGATCGTGTCCATGGCTCGTGGGGATTCAGAACGACTGAGTACTATAACGCGCCGGTCAAGTCGCGGCACGGACGATTTCAATGCAACGTCGTCTCGACTGGCGAGACGTTCGCGGGCAAGAGCGATGGTGCCAGCATCGTTGCAATTCAAGGCGGCGCGGCCGGAGCGCTGCTGACAGGGTGTGTCAGCAGGCTTGCGATTGCGTGCGAAAGGGTTCGGCGCTAAGGTTGCGACGCTGTTGCGCATCCATTCATTTTTCGGGGAAAAGACATGGTCATCAAACGCATCAACGTACTCAAGCTCGCGATCTTCCAGGGCGCCCTCATGGCGGCATTCGGGCTGCTCGCCGGGTTGTTCTTCCTCGTGTTCGGCTCGATGTTCGCCAAGATGGGCGGCGGCGCAGGGGCAGCCGGCATGATCGGCGGCATCGGTGCAGTCATCTTCTTGCCGATTCTTTACGGCATCTTCGGCTTCATCGGCGGGGCGATCGGCGCGTTCGTCTACAACCTTGTGGCCGGGGTGGTTGGCGGCATCGAGCTCGAGGTCGAATAAATCCCGCCCTCAAAGCTACTGCGCTCGGCATTTCGCGTGCGTACGGTGCTCGGAATCCTCATGTACTCGACTGTACACTGCGGTTCCTGCGCTCCGCGCGCCCGCGAACTGCCTTCGCTCGCTGCACTTTGAGGCCGGGATTGGCGGTTGGACGAGCCGCCGGTTGACGGTAATCCCCTGAAAAGGTTATATTTCGCGGCTGTCTTAGTACGGCAGAAGCCAAAATAACTACAGAGGAATGCCCAATGTACGCAGTCATCGTCACCGGCGGTAAGCAATACCGCGTCGCGCAGGGTGAAACCCTGCGCGTAGAAAAACTCGAAGCCGACGTCGGCGCCGCGGTCAATTTCGACCAGGTCCTGCTTCTCGGTTCGGGCGAAGGCGTCAAGGTCGGCGCGCCGACCGTCAGCGGTGCCTCGGTCGCAGCCAAGGTCGTCGCGCACGGCCGTCTCGACAAGATCCGCATCATCAAGTTCCGCCGCCGCAAGCACCACATGAAGCAGATGGGTCACCGGCAGCATTTCACCGAAATCGAAATCACCGGCATTTCGGGCTAAGAGGAGCAATCAGTCATGGCACATAAAAAGGCAGGCGGCAGTACCCGTAACGGCCGCGACTCGAACCCGAAATACCTCGGCGTGAAGATCTACGGCGGCCAGGCTGTTGAAGCCGGCAACATCATCGTGCGTCAGCGCGGCACCCAGTTCCATCCGGGTACCGGCGTCGGCATCGGTCGCGATCACACCCTGTTCGCGCTGGTCGACGGCAAGGTCGATTTCGCGGTCAAGGGCGCCAAGCAGCGTCGCACGGTCAGCGTGGTCGCAGGCTAAACCTCGCGCGCCAGCAATTCGACAGAGCCCCGCCTCGAGCGGGGCTTTGTTTTTCTGTAGCTTCTGCTGTTCGTTCCCGTCAGAAACATGGGAATGGCGGCGTTCTATACTTGCTTTTCCCTCGCACAGTCCCTCGCCATCCAATGAAATTCGTCGACGAAGCCGAAATCACCGTCCACGCCGGCAGCGGCGGCAGCGGCTGCGTGAGTTTCCGGCGCGAAAAATTCATTCCGTTCGGCGGCCCTGACGGCGGCAACGGCGGCGAGGGCGGCAGCGTGTTTGTCGTCGCCGACGAAGGTCTCAACACCCTGGTCGATTTCCGCCATGACCGCGTGTTCCGTGCGCAGCGCGGCGAGAACGGCATGGGCCGGCAGATGGCCGGCAAGGCCGGCGAGGACAAGGTCATCCGCGTGCCGGTCGGTACTTCCGTGATCAACGTCGATACGGACGAAACGATCGGCGACCTGACCCATCACGGTCAGGTCATCAAGGTTGCCCAGGGTGGCCGCGGCGGCGCTGGCAATGTCAATTTCAAGAGCTCGACCAACCGTGCGCCGCGCAAGGCCACGCCGGGCACCGAAGGCGAGACGCGCGAACTGCGCCTCGAGCTGAAGGTGCTCGCCGACGTCGGTCTGCTCGGCTTTCCGAACGCAGGCAAGTCGACTTTCATTCGCGCCGTTTCGGCCGCAACGCCGCGCGTCGCCGATTACCCGTTCACAACCTTGCAGCCGCATCTCGGCGTCGTGCGCATCGGCACCGACCAGAGCTTCGTCATCGCCGATATCCCGGGCCTGATCGAGGGTGCGGCGGATGGCGCCGGGCTTGGCATCCAGTTCCTCAAGCATGTCTCGCGCACGCGGTTGTTGCTGCACCTGGTCGATGTCGCGCCGCTCGATGACGAGACCGACCCGGTCGAGCAGGTGCGCGCGATCGAGGCGGAGCTGGAGAAATTCGACGCGGAGTTGCTCGAGCGTCCGCGTTGGCTCGTATTCAACAAGGCCGACCTCGTGCCCGAGGACGAACGCCAGAAGCTCGCCAAGGCGCTGGTGAAAAGGCTCAAGTGGAAGCAGCCATGGTTCCTCGTCTCGGCGATCGCGCGCGAGGGCACGTGGGAAGTGGCGCTGAAGATCCAGGACTTCTTCGACCGGCTGCGCGCCGAGGCAGCGGAGGAGTCGCGGAGCGAGGACGCGTGAAGTCCGTGCGTTTCCGCGTCGATTTCCCTGTGGACACACGGAAAATCGGAAAAACAAAAAGGCCGGCATGCGCCGGCCTTTTTGGCAATCTGTTTAGGCTTGGCTTACGCCAGCGCCTTGATATGCGCGCTCAAGCGGCTCTTGTGGCGGGCAGCCTTGTTCTTGTGGATCAGGCCGCGGCTCGACTCGCGATCGAGGATCGGTTCGGCGGTCTTGTAGGCGGCCTCGGCGGCCGTCTTGTCTTTCGCCGCGATCGCGTTGACGACCTTCTTTACGGCGGTGCGCAGCGCGGAACGCGCGCTGGAATTGCGGGCGTTGCGCTTGACAGCCTGGCGCGCACGCTTCTTCGCGGATTTGATATTGGCCAAAGGATGACTCCAGAAAAAAGGATGAAAATCGGGGGCGTAAAAAGGGCCAAAATTGTAAGTGTTGCGAGGCGTTGCGTCAACCAGGACAGGAATCGGGCCGCGGCATGAAAACCCCCAGCCTGCTGCGCTCGATGTTCTCGTTCAGCGCGATGACCTTCATTTCGCGCATTTTGGGCCTCGTGCGCGATCAGTCGATCAACGCCGCGTTCGGCGTGAGCTGGATGACGGACGCGTTCTGGGTAGCCTTCCGCATCCCGAATTTCTTGCGCCGCCTGTTCGCCGAAGGTTCGTTCAGCACGGCCTTCGTGCCGGTATTCACCGAGGTCAAGGAAAAGCGCTCGCACGCCGAGTTGAAGGCGCTCGTTGCGAAGACCAGCGGCACGCTTGGCGGCGTGCTGCTCGTGGTGACCGCATTGGGCATCCTCGGTTCGGACCAGGTGGCGGGGCTGTTCTCGTTCGGCGCGCTCGACACGTCAGAGAAGGCGCGCCTGACCTCCGATCTGCTGCGCATTACCTTCCCGTTCCTGCTGTTCGTTTCGCTGACTGCGCTCGCCGGCGGCGTGCTCAACAGTTTCCATCGCTTTGCTTTGCCGGCGCTGACGCCGGTGATCTTGAACCTGTGCATGATCGCCGGCGCGTTGTGGTGGCGGCGCTATTTCGACGTGCCAATCAAGGCGCTGGCCTGGTCGATCTTCCTCGCTGGCATCCTGCAGCTGCTGTTCCAGTTTCCCGCGCTGCGCCGGCTCGATCTGCTGGCGTGGCCGAGCTGGGGCTGGGCGCATCCCGAGGTGCGCCGGATCATGCGCCTGATGATCCCGACCCTGTTCGGCTCGTCGGTCGCGCAGGTGAACCTGCTGCTCGACACGGTGATCGCCTCGCTGCTGATCACCGGCTCGCAGACATGGCTGCAGCAGGGTGACCGTTTGTTGGAATTGCCGCTCGGCATCTTCGGCGTCGCGCTCGGCACGGTGATCCTGCCGAGCCTGTCGCGCCATCACGTCAACACCGACCATGCTGGTTTCTCGCGCGCGCTCGACTGGGGCCTGCGCACGACCTTGCTGATCGCGATTCCGGCGATGCTCGGCCTGGTCCTGCTCGGCAAGCCGATCGTTGCCACATTGTTTCAGCACGGCGCGTTCACCGCGGGCGATGCCGACATGGTCGCGCTGAGTCTGTCTGCGCTGAGTTTCGGCCTGCCTGCGTTCGCGCTGGTCAAGGTGCTGGTACCGGCGTTCTACGCACGCCAGGACACAAAGACACCCGTGCGCGCCGGCATCGCCGCAATGGTCGCGAACATGCTGCTCAACGTGCTGCTGGTCGGTGCGCTGTATCTGCTCTGGCGTGGGGCCGAGACGCCGGGCGAGGGCCTGCTCACGCGTATTGCCAACGTGCGCGGGCTGCACATGGCGGTCGCGGTCGCGAGCAGCCTGGCGAGCTATCTGAACCTGCTGCTGCTGTGGCGCGCACTCCAACGCGAGGCGATCTACCAGCGTGAGCCAGGCTGGGGCAGGCATCTGCTGCGCCTTGTCGTTGCCTGCGGACTGATGGTGGGCGTTATCCTCGCAGGATTGCTGATTTGGCCCGAGTGGAGTTCGGCGAGCGTGGTCCAGCGCGCCTGGCATCTCGGCGCCATCATCATTGCGGCGGGTGGCGTCTACATGGCCGCCCTCTATGCTGGCGGCCTGCGTCTGCGCGATTTGCGCGCGCATTGACCGGCAGGGGCCGCGGTTCGCGCGCTCATCCCTGATCGCCAAAATCAAAAAGCGGCCATCCTTGGCCGCACTTCTCAAAAGAGCGCCGCTATAATCGCGCGATGCGTATGTTGTTCCGGGACATCGCCGGCGATCCGGTCGCCGCGCGAGGCAGTGTCGTCTGCATCGGTGCGTTCGATGGCGTCCATCTGGGTCATCGCGCCGTGCTCGCGCGCGTGCGCGGACGGGCGCGCGAGCTGAATCTTGATGCCGTCGTCGTCAGTTTCGAGCCATTGCCGCGCGAGTTCTTCGCGCATGGACGAGCGGTGGCACGGCTGAGCAACGTGCGCGAGAAGATCGAGCAATTCCGCGAGGCGCAGGTGGATCGGGCGCTGTTGCTGCGCTTCAACGCCGCGCTCGCGGCGATGAGTGCGCAGGATTTCGTCGAGCGGGTGCTGGTCAGGCGGCTCAACGCACGCGAAGTCTGGGTCGGCGAAGGTTTTCGTTTCGGCCATGCGCGCGGTGGCGACGTCGATCTGCTCCAGCGTCTCGGCCGCGAACACGGTTTCACTGCGCAGGCACTCGAGCCGGTCGTGGTCGAAGGCGAACGTATTTCGAGTTCGGCGATCCGCGAGGCGCTCGCCGGCGGCAGTTTCGCCCTCGCGGCGCGCTGGCTAGGTCGGCCGTTCGCGATCGGCGGTCATGTCGTACGCGGCCAGCAGCTGGGGCGCAAGCTCGGCTATCCGACCGCGAATGTGCGCCTCGGTTCGCGCACGTCGCCAGTCGACGGCATCTTTGCCGTGCGCGTGCACGGCATCGATGATTCGGTGCGCCCCGGCGTGGCGAGCCTTGGCGTGCGACCCACGGTCAACGGCAAGGAGCCGCTGCTCGAGGCGCATGTGTTCGATTTCGACGGCGACCTGTATGGTCGTCGTATACAAGTGGAATTTGTGGAAAAATTGCGCGACGAGGAAAAGTTCAGCGACCTCGACGCGATGGTAAAGCAGATCGACCGCGACGCCGAACAAGCGCGCGACATCCTGCTCCGCCTCGGAGCAGGATAGATGAACAACTTGCTCCGCCTCGGAGCAGGATAGATAAATAACTTGTTTCGCCTCGAAACAAGATGAGCAAATAGCCTGTTCCGTCCCGGAACACGAAACAAATAAAGAAGTTGCCGCACGACGGCGGCGACTGGAGCGAAGAAGTGAGCATCGACTACAAATCCACGATCAACCTACCGCAGACCGATTTCGCGATGAAGGCCGACCTCGCCCGGCGCGAGCCGGCGATGCTTGCCGAATGGGAGAAGGTCGACCGCTACAACGAGATCCAGATCCGCACAGCCGGTCGCGAGCACGCTTTCATCCTGCATGACGGCCCGCCGTATGCGAATGGCGCGATCCATCTCGGCCACGCGGTCAACAAGATCCTCAAGGACATCGTGGTCAAGTCCAAGCTCGTCGCGGGCCTGCGTTCGCCCTACGTTCCGGGCTGGGATTGCCATGGCCTGCCGATCGAAGTCGCGGTCGAGAAGAAGGTCGGCAAGGTCGGCGTCAAGGTCGATGCGGCCGAATTCCGCAAGCTCTGTCGCGAATACGCGACCAAGCAGATCGATCTGCAGCGCACCGACTTCAAGCGCCTCGGCGTGCTCGGCGACTGGAGCCGTCCGTACGAGACCCTGGCCTTCAAGTTCGAAGCCGACGAGATTCGCGCGCTGGCGAAGGTGATCGCGAACGGCCATCTCGTGCGCGGCGAAAAGCCGGTGTACTGGTGCTTCGATTGCGGCTCGGCGCTCGCCGAAGCCGAGATCGAATATCAGGACAAGCAATCGTGGGCGATCGACGTCCCGTATGACGCGCTTGATCCGAAGGCGCTCGCGGCCAAATTCGGCGTGACCGTTAACGACGGCGATATCGTCGCGGTGCCGATTTGGACGACGACGCCGTGGACGCTGCCGGCCAGCGTTGCGGTCACGCTCGGTCCCGATATCGATTACGTGCTGATCGAAGGGCCGGCGCGCAGCGGCAAGCGCGTGCTCCTCGTCGTCGCGGAACCGCTGCTGGAGAAAATCGCCAAGCGCTACGGCCTCGAGAATCCCGTCGCCCTCGGCCACATCAAGGGCGCCGGGCTCGACCTGACCAAGCTGCAGCATCCGTTCTACAAGCGCGAAATCCCGGTCATCAACGGCGACCACGTCACCACCGAGGACGGCACCGGCGCCGTGCACACCGCGCCGAGCCACGGCATGGAAGACTTCGTCGTCGCGCGCGAGTACGGCATCGCCGGCGTCAATCCGCTCGGTCCGAACGGCGTCTACACGCCGGACACGGAATTGTTCGCCGGCCAATTCATCTGGAAGGCGAATGACGCCATCGTCGACCTACTGCGCGAGCGCGGTGTGCTGCTTGCCGCCGAGAAGATCACGCATAGCTACCCGCATTGCTGGCGTCACCGCACGCCGGTCGTGTTCCGCGCGACGCCGCAGTGGTTCATCGGTATGGAGACGGCAGGCCTTCGCGCCGGCGCGCTCAAGGCAATTCGCGATGACGTCGACTGGTATCCGGCCTGGGGCGAGGAACGCATCTACGGCATGATCGCCGGGCGTCCGGACTGGTGCATCTCGCGCCAGCGCACCTGGGGCGTGCCGATCGCGCTGTTCATCCATAAGTCCACGGGCGAGCCGCATCCGCGCAGCGTCGAGCTGATGGAGCAGGTCGCGCAACGCGTCGAGCAGGCCGGTGCCGATGCCTGGTACGCGCTCGATGCGGGCGAACTGCTCGGCGACGAAGCCGATCACTATGACAAGGTCACCGATATCCTCGACGTCTGGTTCGACTCGGGCACGACGCACTACTGCGTGCTCGACCAGCGCGCCGAACTCGCGCGCAAGCCCGGCGACAAGGTCATGTACCTCGAAGGTTCCGATCAGCACCGCGGTTGGTTCCATTCCTCGCTGCTGACCTCGGTCGCGATGCACGGCAAGGCGCCGTACGACGAAGTGCTCACGCACGGATTCACCGTCGATGCGCAGGGCCGCAAGATGTCGAAGTCGCTCGGCAACGGCATCGAACCGCAGGACGTGATGAAGAACTACGGCGCCGACATCCTGCGCCTGTGGATCGCCTCGGCCGATTACCGCAACGAGATGGCGCTGTCGGACGAAATCCTCAAGCGCGTCGCCGATGCGTATCGCCGTATTCGCAACACCGCGCGCTTCCTGCTCGGCAACCTGCATGGTTTCGATCCGGCGCACGACTTGGTCAAAGTCGAAGACAGCCTCTTGCTCGACCAGTGGGCCGTGCAGCAGGCCTACGACACGCAGCAGGCCGTGATCGCCGCGTATGCGCGCTACGACTTCCCCGAAGTCGTGCAGCGCGTGCTGAACTTCTGCACCAACGAGATGGGCTCGCTTTATCTCGACATCACCAAGGACCGCCTGTACACGATGCAGGCCAACAGCCACGGCCGGCGCAGCGCGCAGAGCGCGATGTACCGCATCGTCGAGGCGATGGTGCGCTGGCTCGCGCCGATCCTGTCGTTCACGGCCGAGGAAATCTGGCCGTTGATCCCGGGCAAGCGCGATGCCTCGGTGCTGTTCGAGACGTTCTACGACGGCCTCGCGGCAACACAGGGCAAGCCCGAGCAGCGCGCATTCTGGAATGACCTGCTCACGATTCGCGCGGCCGCGGCAAAGCTGCTCGAAGGCATGCGCAATGCAGGCGAGATCGGCGCGGCACTCGAAGCCGATGTCGCGCTGCATGCGGATGCAACGCTGCATGCGCGCCTCGCGCCGGTCGCGGACGAGCTGCGTTTCTTCTTCATCACCTCCGGTCTGCATCTCGCCGACGACAAGAATCTGCCGGCGAACGCGGTGAAGGTGGAAGTGGGCGATGGCGCCTCATGGATTTCGGCTAGTGTCGCCGATGGACAAAAGTGCATCCGCTGCTGGCACCGCCGTCCTGACGTCGGCATCTACCCCGAACACGCGGAAATCTGCGGCCGCTGCGTCTCCAACCTGCCGCACGGTCCGGGCGAGCAACGGCGGTATTTCTGATGGACAAACCCGAGTCGTGGAAGGCCAGCGCATTGGTCTGGCTGGTGCTTTCCTTGGTGGTGATTGTGCTCGACCAGGCGGCCAAGGCCGTCGTACTGGCAATGTTGCCGCCTTATCAGCCGCACCAAGTCATTCCGGGCCTGCTCAACTGGACGTTGGCATTCAATACCGGGGCGGCTTTCAGTTTTCTCGACATCGGGCCGGGATGGCAGCGTTGGTTGTTCAGCGGTTTGGCGATGGTCGTCAGCGCAGCGCTCGTGCGCTGGCTTGCGACGATTCCGCGGAGCGATTGGCACAACGCATTGCCGCTGTCGCTCGTCATAGGCGGGGCACTCGGCAATCTGATCGACCGCCTGCGCTTCGGCCAGGTCACCGACTTCATCGATGTCTACTGGGGCGATGCGCATTTCCCCGCGTTCAACGTCGCCGACTCGGCGATCACGGTCGGTGCGATCTTGCTGATCTGGTTCGGCCTGTTCGCGAAGGGGCAAAAAACGTCTTGACGCGGCTATCCGCGTTAAAATCCCTGGCATGCAAATCCTTCTCGCCAACCCCCGCGGATTCTGCGCCGGCGTCGACCGCGCGATCGAGATCGTCGAGCGTGCGCTCGAATCGTTCGGTGCGCCGATCTATGTGCGTCACGAAGTCGTGCACAACAAATTCGTCGTCGACGGCCTGCGCGCGCGCGGCGCAATCTTCGTCGACGAGATCGCCGAAGTGCCCGACGGCGCCACGGTGATCTTCAGCGCGCACGGCGTTTCGCAAAAGGTACGTGCGGAAGCGGCGGTGCGTGATCTGCGCGTGTTCGATGCGACCTGTCCGCTCGTGACCAAAGTGCACATCGAGGTGGCGCGTTACGCGAAGTCGGGTTTCGACGTCGTACTGATCGGCCACGCCGGCCATCCCGAGGTTGAAGGCACGCTCGGCCAGTGGGACAAGGCCGGCGCGAGCGGCGAAATCCATCTCGTCGAGACGCCCGAAGACGTGGCGAAACTTAAGCCGAAGAATTCCGAACAGATCGCCTATGTGACGCAGACCACATTGTCGGTCGACGACACCAAGGCCGTGATCGAAGCCCTGCGTGCGCATTTTCCGGCCGTCATAGGCCCGAAGCACGACGACATCTGCTATGCCACCCAGAACCGCCAGGACGCCGTGCGCAAGCTCGGCCAGCAATGTGACCTAGTCCTCGTCGTCGGCTCGCCGAACAGCTCCAACTCCAACCGCCTGCGCGAACTCGCGCAGAAGCAGGGCGTGCCGGCTCACCTGATCGACGGCGCCGACGACATCGACCGCGCCTGGCTGGTCGGCAAATCACACGTTGGCGTCACCGCGGGCGCCTCGGCGCCGGAAAGCCTGGTTCAGGGCGTTGTCGCGCGGTTGCGTGAGTGGGGCGGCGAGGGCGCGCAAGTTAGCGAGCTGGCCGGTGATCCGGAGAGTGTGACGTTTGCGTTGCCGAAGGAATTGCGCATTACGGTCCTCGGCTAGAAGTTAGTGGCCTCTATCTAATTTGACCAGCAGGCCGCTTGGGTTTTGCTCACGGTGCCCGCGGAATATGTGTATGTGAGGGTCGCACAGCTTGTGCCGCTAGCGGTGTCGTTTGTTTGGCTCTTGCCGGCAATCGCGGTAGCCGTAATGGTGTAAGCAGTACTATTCGTGGCTGCCACGGTGGAGGTGGTGACGGTGTAGTAGCCGCCCGTGTACGGGCTGGACGAAAACGACAGCGTGGCTACCGTTGCGCAGGTGAAGCCGAAGCTGCTGGCATAAGTGGGGCATTCTGCCCGGAATCGTTCCTGCAACATTGCGGTCTGCATCATTGCCTGCTCGACATCGCTGCGCCGAGCCTTACGCACCTGACTTAGGTAGCTGGGTAGCGCGATTATCGCGAGAATGGCGATGACCGCGACGACGATCAGCAGTTCGATCAGCGTAAACCCACGATTCCTGCTCACGCTTCACCCCCGGATTGCGCTTCGTAGCGCAGATACTAATCGGCGTGTCCTTGACGCGTCCAGCCGAATAACAGGAAATTCCTGCCATTGGTCGGATTCGTTTCGAAAACTGCTTACAACAGCATAGAATCCACAATTGGTTCAGGGACTACCCATGGGGGCAGCGATGCAACGCTGGCGGCAATCTGGCTTCACTCTCATCGAGTTGATGGTCACGCTAGCGGTGCTGGTGGTGTTAGCTATGCTCGCCGTGCCGAGCTTTGCGACGCTCATCGAGAAATCGCGACTGCGCGGGGCGACCGATGATGTCGTCAGCCTGCTCAATAACTCGCGAAGCAATGCCGTCAAGCTTGGCACCATTACTAATGTTTCAATGGTGGGCTCGGCGGGAACTTGGTGTGCGGGTGCCATCAGCCAAGCCAGTCCGCAGACGACATCGGCTACTGCGGGCGCCGCACTCGGGGCGACTGGCTCCACTTGCGACTGCAGCGCCACTACCGTCACCTGTCAGGTTGCCGGTCAGAATGCACTCGTTTCTTCAGGCGGCTATACGGGCGTCTCCCTGTCGAGCGTCGGGGGCAATCTGTTGAACAGCAATGGCGGCATCAGTTTCGATCCTAAACTCGGCGCGCTTTATCCGCTGCCCACAACGGCAACGGTTCTGCCAACAGTTGTGCTCTTGTCGAAGTCCGGTAAGTATTCGACGCAGATCAATATTTCACCCCTCGGGCAGGTCTATGCCTGCACAGCGAGCGGTTCTATGTCGGGGTATCCATCATGCTGATCGGTATTTCGAATCGCAACGCCCCTCGTCGGATGCGAGGGTTTGGCCTGATCGAGATGATGGTGGCGATCGTCGTCGGCCTAATCGTCATCGGTGGGGCAATCAATCTAGTCGTCGGCATCAACCAGGCCAACAACGATACGATCCAGTCAACACGGCTTACGCAAGAACTTCAAGCGTTGGCTTCGGTCATCTCCGACGAGATCAAGCGTTCCCGGCGCATCCACGATGCATATGCCTTGGTCGGCAGAGGAGTGACTGCAGGCACGGGCACTTTCGACGCAATAAACACAACTACGGCAGGATGCATCATCTTTGGATATCAAGGCCAGTCGGATAGTACTTTGGCGATTGGCAGTGCTACTGGTCTGACTTTGAATGACACCGGCCAAGATTCGAAGGGCGCCTACCCCATTTATCGTGCGATCTATCGCAGCAATAATGCGGTGTGGATCGCGACCGACAAGACCGCTGTTACGTGCAATACGGCGGGCGTACAGCTGAATACGAACCAAGTCAAGATCACGGGCCTGACATTTTCCTGTGGAACTGCGGGCGCCACGAGCACATCTTGTTCCGAAATCGATCTGCAGCTATCCGGCCAGCTGACCAGCGGGGACGCCTTTATCAGATCAATCACCCGCACCGTCATTCAGCCGATTTTCGTGCGATCCGGGGCGACATGAGCAAACTGATTGGGCAAAAGATACCAGGAATACCCATGAACCGATTCCGTCCTCGCAGCACGTCGAGCATGACCCGAGAAACGGGCACGACGTTGATTGTCACGCTGATCCTGCTCCTCCTGGCTTCGCTGATGGCGCTGTACGCCGTCAACGTCGGGTTGTTCGCTCAGCGCACGTCCGCCGCGGACGTGCGCGCGAGGATGGTGCATGAAACGCTCGAAGCTGGACTGACACAGGGAATCGAATACCTCAGGAACAATAGTTCGACGCTGACCAGCACAACGGATTCCGCATGGCCCGGCGATTCGCCTTATTGGACGCTTTGCACGCACAGCGACAAATCGTTTCCTTGCGGCACCGTGCCGCCCTGCGCGTCAGGCCATGAGGGTTGCGCGTCGGGCAGCACCTATGCGCGCCGCAGCAACATGTATTACTACACGACTGCCGCCGGTGCGGGCTATGACGTCAATGGCAATGGCAGCCTCACTGACGCAATGGACAAGAATTCATTGCCGCTCGGCTCTATACGTATCACCTCGAGCAATGGCTTCAGCCTCAATTACGGTGTCGGTGCGTTGATGTGCATAGTCAAGAAGCCGACGGTTTCGACCGATCCGGCATTGTGCACGCCGACGACAGCCAATGCCCAGGGCACGTATCTGTTTACCGTCACTGCATCGGGCAATGTCACTGGGGAATCCGCATCCACCACGCTCAGCACGAGTTTCGGCCAAAGCCCGAGCATCGGCGGGTTCAATGTCCCGACCATCACAGCCTCCGGCGGTTTCACCGGAGTCAACGGTCAAGCCCAATTCGTGACGGATCCCAACGGCGGAGGTTATGGGAATCCGGTGACGGTCTGGACACGCGGCAGCTTCAAGACAAATGGCGCCGGTACGGCCAACACTTGCTACATGGAGGACTGGCTACGTAATACGAGCGGCACTTACAGTTTCGCAACGAATTCCGATGGATCGACATCGACCGTGGTGACTTGCACGGGCAGTGGCTCGAAGGCCTGTGCATGCAGCACATCCATCGCGACCGGTCAGGGTCAATGGACGCAAGGGCCGGATATTCTCACCAACGACGGCACCACTGTGTGCTCGTCGATCGTCGCGGCAACCAGCAGTTGCAAGCCGACTTACGATGTGCAGTCGTCCGAATTTCCTTGCGATTTGTTCCAGTATGTTTTCGGCGTGTCGGCTTGGAAAGACACGGATGGCGACAATTTTTGTGAAACGCGCCAGCCTACGGTCAGTGTCACCGTCGGTGACGGCAGCTCGCAAACGGTAAACGTCGATGAGGCCTATCTTTACTCAAAGGCGGTGCTCATCTATTCGCCAAGTCACCCGACATGGCCCAGCAGTTCTCAATCGCAAACCAGCTGCACTGGGTTGCTCGCCGCGACACAGGCGAGCACGTTTTCGGGCGGCATCGTCTGGGATCAGTCCGGCAGTTGCCTGAGTGGCGCGGGTCAGGTCGGGTTTCCGGACAAACCGGTTGCTTGGGTATCCGACGGCAGTATGCATCAAAGCGGCACCAGCACGGTCGTGTTCGGCATGGTCTTTGTCAGGGATACGAGTTCCCCCACCACCAGCGTGGGCGGTGTGGCCGACTTCCAGTCCAATGGCTTTACCGTGTATGGATCGGTCGTCATCCAAGGTACGGCGACGAAAATGAACGCGGGAACTCGCATCATCTACAACGGTACGGTGATGAAGCCGCTCGCCGATCCTTGGAAAGCACCGGCCTCGCCGGTACCGGGCTCGTGGACCGATCGCTATGCGTACTGAGGAGAGCGGGGACATGCTGACCAACGTACAAATCCAACGCGTCCAGGTGTGCAAGCCTCGCGGCTTCTCGATGATGGACGTACTGATTGCCATTCTAGTGCTAGCGGTCGGCCTGCTCGCCTTGGGCGTATTGCAAGGCACGCTGTCTCGCAATGCGGCCGATGCGCGCATCCGCTCGCAGGTCGCCGCGTTTTCGCAAGGCGTGACGGATAAGCTGCGTGCCGGTGGTTACAGCGCGTTCCCGGCCAGTTCCACTGTGACGGCAAACTCTACGGTATGTGCCGGCACTTCGCTCACGTCGCTGCAGACCTACGCCTGTCAATGGCTGAACAGCGCGGGTGTGAGCAGTGTGTCCACGACGATCACGACTACGACAAATTATGGCAGCACCGGCGGAACGTGGTCGACGACGGCGCCCAGCGGCCTGTCCGGGGCATCGGCGCAGTACAAGCAAGTCAATATCTCAACAACCTGGACCGACGCGCAAGGGCAGACACGTACGCTGGCCTACGACACCTCCGTGAGCCAGGTGACGGTGAACCCCTCGGACGGCTCCCTCGATACGAGCTCATTTCTCACATCGACCGTCTCACCGAGTGTTCGCGAGGGCAGTCCGGGCAATATTCCCGGCGTGATCCCAATCGCCATCGGCACCTCCGGCACGTCAACTGTCAATGCTGCGGCCACCAACCCGCAGCCGGTGCAGACCAATACGGGTACGACGTTCAGCCAATACACTTACAACGACAGTGCGCTCGGCGGCGAGCTGATTACCCAGCGCGTTGATACGAAAGTAATCCAATGCCGATGCAAATTCGCGGCCGGCACGGGATCGGGTGGGCTGCTGTCGACCGGCATACCAACGCAACCCAACCAGCCTACCTATTGGGATGGCTACCACTATGTTTCGCCCAGCCAGAACAAGTCGGTGCAGGTGACGACATCGGGTACCGGTTCCGGTATGACTTATGCCAGCAACACCTCGGCCGATCCCGCTTACGCCTCCACCAACGACACATCTTGTGACGTGTGTTGCCGCGATCGCAATGATCCCGACAGTGCGACCACCAATAATCCGGTGTTGTTCGATCCATTTTCCGGCGATAACAAGAAATACGCTTTTTCGGCGACTAAGGCTGCGGCTGGCACCAACCCGCCGTTGGATTCGGTGACGTCGGGTTCGTTCCAGCAAGCCTGCCGCTTGATCCGAGTCGATGGCGTCTACGCCACCGCAACCGATGCGCATGTGGATTTTTTCAGCTTTCTTCCCACGGATACCTGTGCCAACGCCAAGCTACCTACGACCTGTGCAAATACCTCTCCAGCGACAACCACGTCCCAGACAGGTGCAATCCCGTCAAGCACCACCGAAGCTAGTTATGCAACTTTCGTCCAGAACTATCTGACCCAGAACATTAGTGCCCTTGCTTCTGCAACGGGCGTGGTGAGTTCGGCATGGGGCAGTGGCTCTCCCCAGACCACGAGCGGTACCGGAAGCAGCGCGGCCTCGTCGTTTATCGGCTACAACCTGAATCAGCCGACGAGCGTCACGATCGATCCTTCGGCCAAGTATGACCCTTGGTTGTACGCGCGTGCAGTTTATGTCGATCACGTCGAGTCTGCGGCGCGAACCGCCATCAGCACAGTAGGGGCGAATTGTACCGGGGCAAACTGCGTACTTCAGTACGTGCCGTTTACGACGGTCAACTTGTCCGGTTTGGGAAACAACGTGCCGACAGCTGCGTCGTCGAGCCCCGCCAGCGTGATCATCGTGTCGAACACGGCTGTCGTCGGAGGCGCGGCAGACGGATCGGCTCCGGTGCAAGGCTATGTCACGCCGTACAGCAGCACGAAAACTGGCAGCGCGAACGGCATCTATACCAGTTATGTGACGAATGCGAGCCTGACGGGAGTGCAGCCGACCTACAGCGGGACGACTTTGACCAGTACTCCAGCTAATTCTACTTATGATGCAACAAACACGCTGTTCGACCAGAGACAGTTCGTCGTCGGTGCGAGCACATCGTGCACGGGCAGCCCTGTCTATTTCGATGTCAATCTCGGCGGATTGACGTATCTTTCGCAGTCCGCCAGCCTGACGACGTACAACAGCAATTTTGGGGTCAGCTGGACAGGCCCCGCCTGCGGCTCCGGATCAACGACTGGCTATTTGACGCCGACCGGCACGTATCCGGTGCTCCTGGCTGGCGGCAGCTTGACAACGCCGATCGCGGTTCCAACCTCGACGACGCCGTCGCAGGCTGCGCCTATCGCGGTGACGGTCCAAGTGGCAGGATTCAACACGAGCTCTGCAGTGACCAAGGCATATGGTAACGATACCGAAACCTGTACGCCCACGAACGCAAACGGTGCCGTTTCTGCTACGTTGACCTTCACCAATGTTGCCACGCAGTGCTACGGCTATGCCGTCAATACGAGCGGAATCTCTATTAACGGTAACGCTGTTACGGGCGCGACTGTCGTCTACAGCGGTACGTCGGGCGGCATGCAGCAGACCGCGTCGATCACGTTCCCGTCCGGATCGGGAATTTCCAGCACGACGAACGCGATTCCGGGGGCCGACAATGTCGTCATTCCGTTTACGTTGCAGACCACGACTATAGCGCCCGGCAAATGCGTGTGCGGAAACAAGAGCTGTTCATTGACAAGAGCGACCTATACTCCCGGAACTTGTCCGAATTGATGGCGGAGATTCGTCTTGAAGGGCTTCGCGTAGGCGGCCACGCTCTTTCCGACTCGCGTCAAGTGCAAGTCAATTAGACGATGCCTTCACTGAGGTGAAGGCATTGTTGTTTAATGGGTTGCATCGTCGGAAAAGATGATGCCTCAACCCGAACAGGCTTCCGCAACGCTGGTCGGGTTGGGCGTCGTCGAATGCAGGTTGCCATTGTTCCCCATCGCATAGGCGCTCGCCTTCGCTGCCCCGCGACCGTCGCAAAGCGTTAAGGTGACATTGCTGCCGACGCTGCCGCCGCTGGGCTGGAAGTGGATGCGCGTGCGTCCGCTTGTGCTGACCAGATGCACTTTCGGCGGTAGCGCTTCCTGGCGCAGCAGGATCGGGTCGCCCGGTTGGCGTTCGCTGCCGCCGTGCGTGGCGGCGAATGCAATCCAGCCGTTCTCCCAATGGTCGCCGGCTGCGCAGGCCGCACCATCGAGACTTGGGCAGAGCACGATCTCCACGCCCGCGTTCGCCGCGCTGCTGCGTGCACGGGTGAGCGAGGCAACGAAGCTGGCAAGTCCGTTGCTGCCGCGCGCGGCGTGAATCGCGGCGGCAACGCTGCTGCTCGCGACACCGGCGAGCACTGCGACGATGGCGACAACGAACACCAGTTCAACGAGGGTGAAGCCGGTCTGTCGCGTGGTGCGGATGGCTTGCATGTCGATCTCCTGGCTCTCAGGGACGGGGACATGCTAGGGAGTTGCGCAAACTCGCTCCATCCACGGATTGCGCGCCGCCGTGTAGGAAAAGGCCGCAGGCGAGAGCGACATTCGTAGCTTCTGTCGGTAGCAGCAATGACCAACGCCGCAGTGGCAGGCTGCCGCGGAATCGGTATCCTTGATCGAAGAGGTTCGTGCAGCTAAACTATGCGGCTCCGTGCCGGAGTAGCTCAGTTGGTAGAGCGGCGCATTCGTAATGCGTAGGTCGGGGGTTCGATTCCCTTCTCCGGCACCATCAGAATTTGCGACTCCTCAAGAGTCGACTAACACGTCAAAGCCCGCTTTCCAGCGGGCTTTTTTTATGTGCAAACGCGCGGACGTGCCCAAGGCTGCCGCGATCATTTCGCCCTGCCACGGCAGTCACGCTTCGATACCGTCATGGCAATGTTTTCTTCATCTGCAGACTTCCAAGTGGCCAACGTGACGCTGTCGATACGTCATTCCTATGGAAGTTATCAGAAATGACAATTTGATCTATTGAAGGTGGCGCGCCAGACTGGACCTCGCATCAACTCTTGAGGAGAACTCCATGTCGTCCGAGTCGAAATGCCCGTTCCACCACACCGCTGGCGGCGGCGCGTCCAACCGCGATTGGTGGCCGCACCAGTTGAACCTGAGAATCCTGCAGCAACATCCGGCCCAGTCCGATCCGATGGGTGAGGACTTCGACTACGCAAAGGAATTCCAGAGCCTCGACTTGGCCGCGGTGAAGAAGGATCTCCTCGCCGTGATGACTGACTCGCAGGATTGGTGGCCGGCGGATTTCGGCCACTACGGTCCGCTCTTCATTCGCATGGCCTGGCATAGCGCCGGCACGTATCGCACCGCTGACGGCCGCGGCGGCGCCGGGTCGGGGCAGCAACGCTTCGCGCCGCTCAACAGTTGGCCGGACAACGTCAGCCTGGACAAGGCGCGTCGGCTGATCTGGCCGGTCAAGCAGAAATACGGCCGCAAGATTTCCTGGGCCGATCTGATCATTCTGACCGGCAACGTCGCGCTCGAATCGATGGGCTTCAAGACTTTCGGTTTCGGTGGCGGTCGCGTCGATGCCTGGGGGCCGGACGAAGATGTGTATTGGGGTGCGGAAACGACGTGGTTGGGTGACAAGCGCTACTCAGGCGATCGCGAGCTCGAGAATCCGCTGGCCGCCGTGCAGATGGGACTGATCTACGTGAACCCGGAAGGGCCGAACGGCAATCCCGACCCGGTCGCGGCGGCGCGAGATATCCGCGAGACGTTCGCACGCATGGCGATGGACGACGAAGAGACCGTCGCCCTCATCGCCGGCGGCCACAGCTTCGGCAAAACCCATGGCGCCGGACCCGCATCGCATGTCGGGCCTGAGCCGGAAGCCGCGGGCCTCGAAGCGCAAGGATTCGGCTGGACGAACACGTTCGGCACGGGCAAGGGACGCGATGCGATCACGAGCGGCCTCGAAGTCACCTGGACCACGACGCCGACGAAATGGGGTGGCGACTTCTTCAAGCACCTGTTCGGCTACGAGTGGGAATTGAGCAAGAGCCCGGCCGGCGCGCATCAATGGGTCGCCAAGAATGGTGCTGGCGCGGACACCGTTCCCGATGCATTCGATTCGTCGAAGCGTCGCGCACCGACCATGCTGACGACGGACCTTTCGCTGCGCTTCGATCCGGCCTACGAAAAGATTTCGCGCCGCTTCATGGAACATCCGGATCAGTTCGCCGATGCGTTCGCACGCGCGTGGTTCAAGTTGACCCACCGCGACATGGGCCCGCGCGCCCGCTATCTCGGACCGGAAGTGCCGGACGAAGAATTGATCTGGCAGGATCCGACTCCGCAAGTCGATCATAAGTTGATCGATGCGCAGGACATTGCCGTCCTCAAAAGCAAGATTCTCGCCTCCGGTCTCTCCGTATCGCAGCTCGTGTCAACAGCATGGGCATCGGCATCGACGTTCCGCGGTTCCGACAAACGCGGCGGCGCCAACGGCGCGCGCATTCGCCTTGCGCCGCAGAAAGATTGGGCGGTCAACCAACCCGAGCAGTTGGCCAAAGTGCTGAAGACGCTCGAAGGCATGCAGAGCGAATTCAATGCCGCGCAGTCGGCTGGCAAGAAAGTCTCGCTCGCCGATCTGATCGTGCTCGCGGGTTGCGTCGGCGTCGAGCAGGGGGCGAAGAATGCCGGTCGCGAAGTAACGGTGCCGTTCACGCCGGGGCGCACGGATGCCTCGCAAGAGCAGACCGACGTGGAGTCGTTCGCCGTGCTCGAACCGATCGCGGACGGTTTCCGCAACTACCTCAAGGGCAAGTACACCGTTCCCGCGGAAGCGTTGCTGGTCGACAAGGCGCAACTGCTCACGTTGTCTGCGCCCGAGATGACCGCGCTCGTTGGCGGCCTGCGCGCATTGAACGCCAACGTCGGGCAAAGCAAGCACGGCGTCTTCACGAAACAGCCGGAAGCGCTGACCAACGACTTCTTCCGCAACCTGCTCGATATGGCGATCGAATGGAAACCGGCCTCGGAGGCGAATGACGTGTACGAGGGTCGCGATCGCAAGACGGGCGAGCTCCGATGGACTGGCACTCGTGTCGATCTCGTCTTCGGCTCGAACGCGCAGCTTCGAGCCATTGCGGAGGTCTACGCCAGCGCCGACGGGCGGCAGAAGTTCGTCGACGATTTCGTGGCCGCCTGGGGCAAGATCATGAACCTGGATCGGTTCGAGCTTGCGTGATTCGAGGCGCGAGCCTAATCCGGCCTTGCCTGTGAATCCTGGTCTGGAGCGAGAGTTTTTGGGCTGAAAACGAAACGATTTGGACCAGCTGAATAGCATTCGCTACGCGTGTTCAGCCTTTCCCTCTTTCGTCCATCGCTTCACGCAGCGCGCGGAACAACTCGCGTGCTGCGTGAGGCGGCTTGTTGCGCTCACGCTCGATGCGCGCCTGACGCGCGAGAGTACGCAAGTGCTGGCGGTCGGCCTGCGCATGCAGAGCGATGAATTCGTTGAGCGTCTCGTCGTCGCCTTCGAGTAGGCGGTCGCGCCATTGTTCGACGCGATGCAGGGCCGCGGCTTCGCGGCGGATGTTGTTGCGGTCGTGATCGAGCGCGGCGCGGATGGCGTCGAGGTCGGCATCGTCGAGCTTGCGCATCTGCTTGGCGAGGAATTGGGTCTGCCGCTTGCGCGCGATCTGCTGCGTCACCGCGCGCGCGCGCCGCACCTCTTCGAGAAGATCGTCGCCCAGCGGGACCTGGCCAAGCTGGGCATCGGTCAGATCGACCAGCGCCTGCGCGAGCTTGAGCACGTCCAGCGCCTCGCGGCGCAATTGGCTACGGCTGGGGCCCTCGTCGTCTTGTTCCGGCCCGGATGGATTGAGTTCGTGCTCGCCGATCTGCATATAACAGATAATAGCCGATCGAACCAAGGAACTGCCGAGTGAACGTCGCAATCCAGGATTCCCCAGTCGCATCTCAGGACGACAGTGTTGCCCAGCTCGACCGCCTCGCTTCGCTTGCCGAGGACGTGATCCGCCGCTGCCGCGCGGCCGGCGCGAGCGAGGTCGAAGTCGGCGCGAGCATCGACTCGGGGCTTAACGTCGGCGTGCGTATGGGCGAGGTCGAAACGGTCGAGCATTCGCGCGACCGCGGCTTCGGCGTGACGGTGTATTTTGGTAAACGCAAGGGCTCGGCAAGCACGGCTGATCTCGCCGCCGATTCGATCACGAAGACGATCGAGCAGGCTTGTGCGATCGCGAAGTACACCGAGGAGGATCCGTGCGCGGGGCTCGCCGATCCGACGCGGCTGGCGAAGGATTTTCCCGATCTCGATCTCTGGCATCCATGGCGCGTCGATGCGCAGGACGCGATTCGCCTCGGCATCGAGATCGAGGCGGCGGGGCGCGCCTACCAGGGCATCACCAATTCGGAAGGTGCCTCGGTGCAGGCAGGCGAGTCGCTGTCGGTGCTCGCCACCTCGGCTGGCTTTGTCGGCCGCGAGCGCGGCACGCGGCACATGTTGTCGTGCGCGCTGATCGCCGGCGACGAGACGGGCATGCAGCGCGACTACTGGTACGAATCGGTGCGCGCCGAGGGCGATTTCGGCGATCCGGCCGCGATCGGGCGCAAGGCCGCCGAGCGCACACTCGCTCGCTTGGGCGCGCGCGAGCTGAGCACGCGCGAGGCGCCCGTGCTATT